>VTLG01013990.1_pt1 | contig 42507 bp, 72 predicted proteins | sample 4694571 | NCBI WGS metagenome assembly VTLG01 (sample SAMN12604809, study PRJNA352737) | marine metagenome | biome: ENVO:00000447; feature: ENVO:00000209|ENVO:00000569|ENVO:01000036; material: ENVO:00002151; isolation source: viral sequences binned using virsorter ...
TACAGCTGTTAAACTTGGTACAGCTCTAGCAGTTTGAAGTTGTCTATTTCTTTCTCTTTCTAATTGTTGAAATGCTAATGGTAATGCTTGTTTGCCCAATTGACTAACTACAGCAGATTGAGCTAAAGGTGAAGTTGGTGTTCTACCAGCTCCACTAAACTGACCAGCAACATTAGAATATACATCAGTTGCAGCATTTGCAATCAAAGGAGATAAGAAAGGATTCGTATACTGACCCTGAATAGTACCTAATATTTGTTGGTTAGCAGCATTAGCCATAGTTTCTTGTGCAGCTAATCCTTGCATGGTTTGTGTCGTTGGTGCTACATATCCTGCAGCTGTTGGTCCTTGACCATATATAGTACCAGCTTCAGATATAATCTGATTTAATGCTGGTTCTGCTGGTGCGTAAGGTGAAACTACACTTGTGTTTGTTGTAGTTGTAGTACCTCCACCTCCTCCTCCTGATGACATATGTTATTTCTCCTTTTTTTTTTCTAATAAGACATGACTTTCTTTGTAGCCGAATGGTTTTAATATTCTTTTCCATCCTGGTCTAGCAACCAACTCTAATAAATCACAGTTGTTATGCCATGCAAATTCTTCGATTTGTTTAATTAAATGTGTCCATTTTTCACGATGCGTTCCTGTCATTATTTTAATGTTTAGACATCGTTGTAATGGACGTTGTATTACTTCTGTTACTACACATCCATAATATTTTTTTTCTTCACTATCCCATAAGATCCATAGTTGCATTTTGTTTTCTTTAATCCATTTTTTCATATGTTCTTGACGAGCATATCCATTGGATCTTGCTAAAGCATCTGCAATATTTGCAGACACCATACCCCATGCTTCTTCTATTTTGTCTTGTGGAATTTTGACTAATTCTATCATAAGCTATTCAATTTCCATGTAGCTTATCATTCCCTCTATTTTGTTTGCTGTAGCAGCTTGTATCTTAATAATGTCTCCAGCTTCTAATACTAAAGATGAAACTACACCATTATCTGTACTATCAGCTCCTAAATCTTTATGGTATATTTTATAAGTAGCACTAGCTGATGTATCTGTAACTGATATTTCTACCTGTATTGCAGAGCCATTATCATTATTTAACTGTATTGTTTTAACTAAAGCTGTTTTACCTGTAGGACAAGTATACAATGTAGTTAAATTAGTGGTAGTTAAACTAAATCCAGCGTTTTTATAACTGTTAGCCATATTTAATAATTTATAGAAATCCCATGTAATTGAGTTTCTTTTGAAGAAGCTGCTTGGTTTGCCCAAACTGCTTTGTATCTGATGTCAGTACCTGAAGTGCAAGTAGTTTTTCCTAAACGAACTTGTTTAATACCACTTGCATAGACTGGAGTAATAGCATTATAAGATGCTGCTTCAGTCCAGTTAGTTCCACCATTACATGTGAAATATATTTTAAGGTCAGTACCTAGTGTCGCTGTACCTGCGTTGTCTTTATATAACATTGTTCCTGATACTTCAGTTTTTGCTGAACCTACTGTGTTAGCAGATTGAATTAATGTTCCAGTTGCATTTATTCCAGTAGTTGTTGTAGGTGGTGTAAAGTTTGAACTGTATCTTGCTACTGATGACATTCTAAAATGGTCTATCCAACCTTGGACATTTTCTGTTGTGTTTCCACCACTTGTTATTCTTGCCCAAATCATTTGAGTGCCATTAATATTATTACCACTATATCTATTATCGGTTGCTGTTTGTGTTCCATTTACGAAAGCACTTGTCGCCCCACTTGCTCTTTGTAAAACAAAATGAAACCAAGTATTTAATCCTGGATGAGTATATGTTGCTGTCCAGTTACTTGTACTTGCTGCTCCATAAAAGTTTAATCCAGTTGTAGGAGAACCACCACTTTCTTGCCAACCTACTGAAATACCATCTGGTGTTGTATCGCTGTCAGCATCTTCAGCACCAGCATTAAATAATCTATCTGTACCATGTATTGCCTCTTGTTTCATCCATGCTTCCATAGTGAAATCTCCAGTTCCTACTGTACTATCTTCAAAAGAAACATAAGAAGTATTAGCTCCAGATGTGTTTGAATAACCAGCATAAGATCCAATTTTTCCTGTACCAGATGCACTTCTAACCATTGGACTTACAATAGTTAAAGTTTTGGAATTTGAAGAACTATCTACAAAAGTAGAATTTTGAAATTCTATTATTGCTATTGTATCACTATCATCCACATAAGCATGTGGTATTGAAGTATATGGTGTTATATATCCACTAATTCTATCTACTGTTGTTTGTGTTCCTAAATTCGTATCGTCTGTAAAAGTATCTATAAATTGATTTGGTAAATTAAAAGCTGCTGAACTTTCGTTAGTAGCCTCTCTTAAAGCTAAAGCAGATATATCTGATTTGATTGGTTGTAAATCTGTTTCTGTAACATGCTGTGTTACCGCTCCAGAAGGTACTGCACTATTTCCTATTCTTGTTAAAGCCATATTAGTAATTAACTCCTAATCCATAAATTTCAGCTTTTTTAGAAGCATTGGCTTGATTAGCAAATACTGCTTTTACTTTTATTTGTGTTCCACTTGTTACAGTAGTTGCTCCAAGTTTAACCATCTTAACTCCAGCACTATTAAATGTAGGTGTTAAAGCTGTATAACTTGCCGCTTCTGTAAAATTTGAACCATTATCTGCCGAAAAATATATTTTTAAATCTGTGCCTAAAGTATTCGTGCCAACTGCATCTTTATACATCAATACTCCTGAACAAGAAGTTTTTGCACTACCAACTGTTTGAGCAGTAGTGATTAATGTTCCAGTTGCGTTGTCAGCTATTGTAGTTTTTGTTTTTCCAAATATTGCAGTAGGAGGTGTAAAGTTTGAACCAATCGTATAAATACTTTCGTGAGTTAATCTAAAACTATCTACATACATATTTGCATAACCAGCCGCACCACTACTTGCTTGTGCTCTACCGATTTTAAATTCATTTGCTATATTAGCTGTGGTATAAGTTGCTCCACCAGTATTATCTGTCCAAACACCATTAACTGCATGATTTAATTTTCCATTTCCACTATTATGTTCAAAAACTGTTGCTACATGATGCCAGTTGCCATCTTCCATTGTTGCACCTGAAACATCTCCACCAGCACCATCAGGACTTGCTCCTTGATGATAATGAGTAAGAGTATCACCATCTGATCTCCAAAGATAATTTCTTGGGTTTCCATTTGATGAAGAACCTGATTGACCATATAAAGGCATATTACCATAACCATCTTCTCCAGTAGTTGAAACTTGTTTAAACCACATTTCAAATGTAAAACCATTACTATCATTGCCATAATCAAAATTATTATGGTCATCTAAATATATAAATTGGCTTGAACCATTTAATAACATTGAGGTAGTTCCATATTTGTAAGCCGCAGTTGTCCAAGTTGGAGAACCATAAGTATTAACAGTCATTGGGCTATCACTTGTATCTGTTACTGTTGATGAAGCATTTGTTCCATTAGTAACTAAAAGTTTAACTGGAATTGCAGTTTCAGTTTCAGTAACTGAACTCCAACATTCATTTGTAGCATTTCTATCCCCAGTCGTTTCAGTTGCAATTTGAGTATCATCTTCAAAACGAATGATATGAGAACTGCTTAAATCTGTTTCAGAAGAATTACGAGCTGTTGCAGTATGTAATCCTAAAATCATTACATCTTGCTCTAATTCAGTTAAATCAACATGCTGATTAACTGATGACGCAGATACTCTAGCATCTGCAATAGTACCACTTAATTTTGTTGCCGCTACATCATTAATATCAGCATTAACAATCGTTCCATCAACAATTTTTGCAGATGTAATAGTATTATCTGTTATATCATCTGATGTTAAAGGTACTGCACTTGGTTGTTTTCCTAAATATCCCAAATTTCCTCCTATGTACTAATAGCATCAATATAACTGACAACAGCTTTTAATGAACTAGCAGTATTACTTTTAGCTTTGATTTTATCTCCACTTTTTAAAATTATTTTTGATCCCCCGTCAATTAATTCCAAACTTGAACCATTTGGGATAGGTGCATTTTTAATTAATTCAGTATCATTACTACTATTTTCTACAGCTACATCTACAGTTATAGCAGAAGATGCGTGTGCATTAATTAAACGAATACCCACAACAGTATCATAAGAATCTACTTGTGTAAGTATATCTGTATAAGATGTACCTATGGCTGTATGTGTTAATTGATTTCTAAAATTTTGTGCCATATATATTTACCCTCCTTTTTTCATATTACTATAAAGCCACCGCCATTGCAATGGAAAGACCTGTTGTTGCAAAACCGCTTGTACTAATAGCCGCATTTTCCCATGCTGAACCTGTATATACTTTTAGATTATTACTTGATGTATTAAAATATAAATCTCCTGTTGTCAAAGCATCACCATCATTATCTACTGACGGATCACTAGATTTTGCTCCTAAATAAGTATCATCAAAATTATCTGCCGCAGTTTCTGCCGCAGTTTTAGCAGTTTCTGCCGCTGTTTTAGCTGTTTCTGCCGCAGTTTGTGCAGAAGATGCCGCTGTAGCACTATTTGATGCCGCTGTTGCTGAATTAGCCGCATTAGTAGCATTAGTAGCCGCATTGTTAATTGCTGTTTGTTCAGAACTTGTAGGTTTAATTGCTACCCAAGCTGAACCTGTATAACTAAACATTTGATTAGTTGATGAATTCCAATATAAAGCACCTGTTGCTAATGCATCTCCGTCATTATCTACAGATGGATCAGATGATTTACTACCAAGATACCTGTCATCAAAACTATCATAACTACTCGCCGCATTAGTTTCTGATGTAGAAGCATTTGAAGCACTTGTTGCCGCCGCAGATGCTGAATTAGATGCGTTAGTTGCTTGTGTTGAAGCTGTTGATGCAGAATTTGAAGCATTGGTTGCTTGTGTTGATGCTGTAGTAGCTGAAGCCGCCGCCGCTGTTGCAGATGATGCCGCCGCAGTTTGTGATGTAGTTGCTGATGCCGCATCTACTAATAAATCCCATTTAGCTACATCTGTGTTTGATGATATAGGTTGTGAACCAGAAGATGTATGTGATGTATTACAAATATAAATATTATTATTAGATGTGTCTTTAACAATATCTCTTGCCGCAAATGCAGTAGCTGTAGCCCAATCTCCTTTATAAGAACCTAATTCACTTGTTACTGCTAATTCTCCATTAGTATCAAATGCTAAAATTTTACTTGCTCTATCAGTAGCCGAAGTAGTGAACTCCGTACTTGTCATAGTATTTGTTCTTGAAATTTTTAGAGAACGATCTATTTGTTCTTGTAATTCTTGTGCTATAGATAAATTTTTATCAAATGCACCTTCAACACTATCTGCTGTAAAAGGATCATTTTCTACTAAATCTACTGCTTGTGTTTGAGTTGTATTTCTTCTTAATACTACTGTTTCAGTAGCAGTTGGTATATTACCAGAAGTAAATACTACATTTCCACCACTTGCACTACCTGCTCCAGTTACTGTATAATGGCTAGTTAAATTTTTTACAGTTTCTGTGCCTGTAGATGCACGGATAATAACTTGCATATCAGCATTTGCTGAAATCTTAAATGTATATGCAAAAGTATCATTACTGCCATTACCACTATAACTATTTTTAATTACTGTTGTTGATATTGTCATATTCTATATACTATCACTAATTATCCATAAATTAAACATTATTTCTACCTATTTTTTTAAACTTTCTTTTACTTCTAAAGCACTTTTAGCTATGTCAATCATATCTCTATAAAAATCATCAATTAATTGTCTTTTTTCATTAGGTGGAATATCATCAAGACTTAATATTAATTGTATAGTATCACCCATTTCTTTTATAGGCCCAGCCATATCTATTAAATATAATAATTCTGGATCAATGTCATCCCATACTTTCATAGCTTCATTTATTTTATTATTTGACATTAAATACTCATAACTTTCTACTTTTCTTGCGATAGGTTTGTATAATTTCCAAAATTTAGTTATATTTTCAGAACTTGCACTTGGATGTCTTACAACAAATGCTTTAATAATAGGCATATCTGCTAAATTTTTTACCCAATTATCTGACCAAGGTTTAACTATAGGTTTTGCATTTCCTGTAGCTATTAGAGCATGATCCAAAATACTTACAACATATTGTCCTAACCCTGCTGTCCAAGCCTTAATATAATTATCTACTTTAGCTGGACTATCTAATGATGGGCCTAATAATTCTTGCATTCCTAATCCATCTCTTAATTTTGCAAAAGCACCTGCTACTAATTTAGCTGTTTCGCTAGTATATTCTGTGTATTGATATTCAGGTAATATTTTTTCCATAGCATAAGGTACTATTGGTCTTTCCATAAAAAAATTTTCATTAGCTGAATCTTCTATAAATGGTCGCATAAAATCTGGTACAGGCGACATAGAAGAAACAAAATCACCTGCAAATTCTTTAGAAGAATTTATAAAATCTTTATCTTCATGATACATCCAATCTAACATTCTTTCTGGGAAAGTACCAAATACCCATCCTATTTCAAAAGGTTTTGGTATTCTCCATACTACTTGATCTTCTGTACCTTCATTAGAAATATAAATCCAAAATAAATCTTTTTGCCATTGGGGTAAATCTTTATATACTTGACTATCTTTATTTTTATACCATAATAAAACACTTGGTAATGTTATATATTTACTAGCATTCCACAAAATTCTTCCTCGTCTTTTTGGGTCTTTTATACCTTCTGCAATTTTTACTAATCCCTGTACTCTTGCATTAAAGAAAGCTGAAATCATATTTAACCCTTGCATACCATTACCCATTTTTCTAAAGTCTATTGATAAATCTCTAGCTTCAAATCCAGCAGTTTCTAACATTTCTCTTTCTGTCATTTTTTTATCTTTAGGTAATTTAGCATTTTCCTTTTCTAATCTTTTTAATGTTTTAGCAAAATCTTTAACCCTTGTTCCACTTTCAGCCATTTCAGATACTATTCTTAAAGTTTCTAACCAATTTTTAGGTTTTATAGCATTATGTACATTTCTACCTGTTAATTCTGATAACATTTGACCATCTCTAAAATAATTTCTATCAAAAGATAATAATTGAGATTGCATAGCACCCGATTTTGTAAATTTTTCATACATTTCATTACCTCTCCACTTATTTTTTCCTATCCAAAAAATTCCATGTATAGTGTCCCATATAGGAATGAAAGTATTTTTAGAAAAAACACCTGCAAAAAAAGTATCTCTAATCATATTTTTAATAGTAAATGCAGGATCAAGTGTTGCCCCTGCTCTTAATGTTCTTGTAGGTACTGATAATATTCTAAACAAAGCATTAGATTGATAAGCATTCATATCTTTTAAAGTAGTGGCAAATTCTTTTCCAACTTCATACACTTTCATTTTTCCATCTATAAATACTGCTATTTGCGTTTCTCCTAAAAAATGACTATCCTTTCTAAATATAGTCATTCCTGCTTTTAAATTTTCAGTAACACCTTTATTATCAACTATAATATCCTTTAATTCTGATTTACTTACTTTAATAGGTTTAAGTCTTTTAACTTCTTTTATGTCAGCGAAAATATCAACTATATCCCTAGTTTTAGCTTTTTGTGCATCTAATACCATTTCAATAAATTGTTTATTAACTAAATTTTTTTCAGCTATTTGTACAAAATGTAAAGTATTCATCATCATAGTTTCTATAGGATCAATAATCCTTTTTTCACTACCTTCTAATTTTCTTAAAGGATTTTTTACCATTGTTCCTAGACTTGCATCTTTTACTGTTAAATCTACAACTCTATTGAAAGGAACAAAATCTCTATTTAGTTCTAATACTCTTGTATATAATTCTTTTGAAAGAACACCCGAATCTTTTAAATATGTTAATAATCTTTGTTGGTAAAGATTTATTTCTCTAAATATTTCTCCATACTTTGCTTCATGATTTTTTATAATTCTTCTATTTCTATCTCTTTGTTTTTTAGTAAGAGAAAAACCTGTTTCAATTCCTTGTTCAAATTTTTCCATTGCTCTTTTAGCAATAGCAAAAGTAGAAAATTCTTTATATTCTAGTGGATTTTTTATAACTTTTTTAAGTATTTGCTGTAATGATTTACCATTATTTTTTAATGTTTTAAAATCTAAAGTACCATATTTTATCCAATGAAAACCTTTTCCTATATTACCCATAGAAATTCTCATTCTTTTATAAACATCTAAAGGTCTAACATTAACACCTCTTGCTTTTGCTTCTTCAACAGCTTTAAATATAGGTGTAAGTCTATCAATCCAAGTCTTCATAAAATTAGATTGCCAAGTTTCTAAACCTTTTTCCATTTTAGTTTTTCCTAATAAAACTTCACTAGATAAAGATTCAATATCTTTGTCTTTTGACTTTTCAAACTGTTTATCTTTTTCAACTACTTTTCTTATTGGTTCTCCTAATTCATTTAATTTTTGTTCTATTTCTACGATTCTTTTATCTTTATCAATAATTTTTTTATTTCTTTTTGCTTTTACTTGTATTGCCTTAATTTCATTTTGCAAAAAACGAAGTCTATCTTTATCATAGGGTTTATCATTCTTTTTTAATCTTTTAATACCATTAATTTCCGCTATTATTTCTCCTGCTCTTATATTCATATCAGCTAATTCTTTTTCTAATTTTATTCGTAATTCTGCTTCAAATTTTTCTATATTTTTTGCTTCTAAAACTTTTCCTTCTTTTACTTCTAATAATTCTTTTTCAGCAATTTCTAATTTAGTTCTATTCAAATCTTTTACAGATGTTGTTTTAGCTTCTTTTATTTTCAAAGATAAACTTTCTATTTTTCTTTCAAGTTTTTCTATTGCAATTTCTTTAGTTTCAACAATTTTAGGTTTTACTTCTTTATCAAGTTTGTTTAATTCTTTTAATTCAGTTTTAAGTTCTTGAATAGTTTCTTTTGTTAGTTTTTTATCTTTTCTAAATGTTTTGATATTTTTACTAGCTATATCTTCTTTCATTGAAACATCTTTTGTAATATTTTCTATAACATCTAAATGTTCAGTTTTATTTTTTTTAGTGCTTTCATTAACCATTTTAGATGCTTTCGGTTCTATAAAACCAAATGCACCTAATATTAAAGCATTGTTTACCATTGTATCTTTATCTGGTAATTGACCATCCATAATAGCACCCACTCCTGTTAATGCAGACCATCTAGCACCAAATTTAGTAAGCATATTAACTGGTATTTTCATAGCAGTTAAGGCATTAGGTGCTACTGCTAAAGTTCCTACAGTTATACCTCCTTTGATTCCTTCAGTAACTCCATGCTTTAAAAAAATATCCCACCATTCTTGGAAATTTTCAACATCTCCTCTATGCAATGCTTCATAATACATACCCTTAATACTATCATTTAAAAATCCCGCACCAAAACCAGCACCAAATGGATTACCTCCAGATAAATAACCTCCTGCTAATCCTCCTGCTAAAAATGTGGGTGTATCTCCACCTAAACTAACTATTGTTTCAAAGGCTCTTTCTAAAGCACCTGTATCTTCTGGTTCTGCTTCCATAGCTTTTTTCCAATCAATACCTTTCTTGCCTTTAGTATGATATTGCAACATTAAATTTATATTTGTTTTTCCTAATCCTCTTGTCCAATATGTACTCCAATCAGCATCTTCACCAACAGCCCATTCAGAAAAATTTTCTAATATACTGCCCCAATAACTTTCATTTTCTTTTTGTAATCTTTTATTACTTAACTGATTATTTCCATCTAAACCTTCTAATATATTAGGAAAGCCTGTATCGTGTAATAATTGTAGATTAATCTTATTACCTTTATCAATAATTTTTTGATCCATCCCCGAATCTAGTAATAAACTATCGGTGATAACATTTGCCATTAATTTATGCCTTTATTAACTTTTCTAACTTTTTTAATATTACCAGAACCTATATTTAGGTTTTTCTTATTTCTTTTTAATTTTTCTTTTTGTATTAATTTTTCTAACTCGCTTATTGAAATAGCATTAGGATGTTTTTTTCTGTAATCATTAAAATAATTTTTAGACTTATTATTTTTTGGTCTTGGTGGTATTAATTCATATTTAATACCTAATTCATTAGCTTCTGTTATTATTTTTTCATTTTTACTCAATTCTTTTTTATCTTCTGTAACACCTGTTTTTTCTACAGGTTTATTTTTTTCATATGCTTTATATTGTTCTGATAAAATTGTATTTTTAGGATAGTCTGAATATACCCAACTTAATAATTCTGGACTATTCATCCATTCTGTTTTTGTAGGATATTTTACTTGCATTTGTTCATCATATTTTGGTATGCCATAGTCTTCTACATTGCTAGTTTTTTTAATACTATTTTTAACTTCTTCAGCTTGTTCTGGTATGCTTAAAATAAATTTATCTATATCTTTGAATATGTATTTAGGATTACCAACTGTTAATAAATCTTCTGCTTTATCACCATTAGCAATACCTTCCCAAAATCTTTTTTCTATTAATTGTTCTGCATTATACATACGAAGTTGAGAAAAAAGATTATGCTTTTTAAGTCTTCCTTCTATAAGTGGTGCAACAGCCGCAATTAATTCATCTAACTCTTGTTTATTTCTTGACCATTCTTTATTATCTTTATTATTGTATAAAGTAAGTAATCTTCCAAAATCTGTATCAGATATATCTGTTCCTACTCTTTCTAAAATACTTCTTGGTTCTGTATTATCTTCATCAGTTTGTAATGTAATTTTTTCTGTTAAAGAAGTAAGTTTACCAGATAATAACATTTCTCTTAACTCTAAAAAATTATCTATATTACTTTCATTACCCATTTCTCCTAATTGGACTTTTTCTGCTATTCCAATCATTCCTTGTGATAATTTAAAACCTTCTTCTCCTCCTTTAAACTTTAAACCTTTTATATCACTTATTTTAAACTCACCTGTTAAAACTTTATCTATATTATCATTAAATAAATTTCTATTGTAATTAGTGATATAAGTATTTTCCGTAAAATTTTGTTGTCGCATTTCTCCTTCCGCATAATCTACTAACCATCTTTTATCTTTATCCGTAAGTTTTTTACCATACCATTCTGTTTCCTTGTTTAAATTAGCTAATACACTATCCCAATCAATTCCTTTTTCTCCATTTTCTAATTCTTTTTCGTGTCCTCCTGTTACAGCTTTTATCCAAAATTCTCGTCTTATACTTTCTAAATTAGCCCCTATATCAATATTTGTATTACCAGCATTATGAGCTATAGAATATTCTTCTTTTTCTTTTGCTATTATTGCTTCCATAGCAATCCACATAGCATCACCTGCTTTTTGGTCGCTAATTTCTGTTTTTTGTTTTGTTTTATGGATGCTCCAAGACATTGCTGAATCAGCTAATATTTTTTGATTTGTAACTGTGTTAGCACCATCATATGCTTTGTTTAAATTTGTATAAAAATAAGATTCAAATACTCCCCAAGACCTTTCATCATCCTTAAAAATACCATTTTTATATTTTTTAACCATATCAACACCAAATTTATCTACTAAATTATCTAATGTTTCTTTATCAAAAGCATCTCCATTTTTATCACCTTCTTTTAATTTTTGATTAAAATTAGTAACATCTATAGACATTAAAGAATCATACTTTGTTGTTTTGTTTTTAATTCTTTGTAATTCCATTTTTTCATTATGATTTTTAATTCTAATCATTTCATTAGAAACAATCCTTTGTGTTTTATTAAAATCAATAGCATTACTTTTAGCAGAATCTAAAAATGTAGTGGTACTTCTACTACCTATACTTTGTGGTTCTATTTCACCTCTAACAGGTTTAATTGTTATTGCCATTTACTTCCTCATAAGTTATTCTATACCTTGCTGGACTAAAAGATGCTTGTTTTACTGTTCCATTTTGTTCTTTAGTTATTGTCCAAGCCTTAAAGTCTTGTCCTGCTTTTGGTACTCTTTTACTATATCCTTCAAATATCATACTTTCATTATCCCATACTTTTATTTTGAACATTATCATCCATATTGTTTCTGTGTTGTGTATGCACTTAAACCACCTTCTAATAATGATGTTTTTCTATTCCAAGATTCTTTTGCTAAAGCACCTGCTAATTTAACATCTATTGTTCTTAAATCCATTTCTACACCTTTGTCTATCCAAAATTTTGCATCAGCTAAATTTTCTATAACACTTTCAGTTTCTAATAAAGTAGAACCTTCACCCATATGTACTCCTCTTGCACCTTGTGCGGCTCTTTTTTCACTTATTAATCTTCTTGCTCTTTCATTAGCCATAATAGTATCTTGCATTTTTCTTATGTCTAAATGATACTTGTCCCAAGCCGCCGCCGCTTTTAATTGCTTACTTTGTTGTAAGCTACCCATATACGATACGGCTGTACTTGCACCTACTGCTAATGCTAACCACGGAAATGGCATTTTATATTTTCTCCATATTAATCACTTGTTACTAATGTTCCTGTTATACCCAAAACTGTCATTGGTAAGGGTTGTGTTTGTTTAATTTCTATTTGTCCTTCTCTATCCCATCCTAAATTACTTACTCGTTTATCTCCAGTAAATTCTGGAATATCTTGGCCCATAGGTGTAGCAGATGTTCTAAATGGTAATTGATCCCCATTTATAGTAACTCCAACACTTTTTAATAATCTTACCATAACTTCATTATACCTTTTTTTTCGCCCTTGTGCAGTACCTGCTTGTGATCCTGCTTCAACTTTTAGTGTTTTTATTTTAGATGTATAGCCTAATCCTATCTCTATAGTCTTATAAGCCGCATTTGTAGGTAAAGTTACTGTAATAGAACCCCCAGATACTGTTTGATTAGGAAATACAGCATCTCCTACTAATACTTGTACTTCTTCACCTTCTAAATGATTTAAACCTGTTACTATTGTAGTTCCACCATTAACTAATGCTGGTAATGTGCAATCTGTATTAAATTTTTTATCAAGATATTCAATATATTTAACTGATGATCCATTAATTCTTCTTTCTACTACTAACCATACTTGATTTTCTTCTGTTTGATTTATAGATGTAACTGATTTAATTTTAGCTTTTGCTGTAAGAGTATGACTAGCACCTGCACCATCTGCTATTTGTCTTATTGTTCTATCAATAGCTTGGTTATATGTATCTGCAAATTCTAATGTATTAGCATCTCTACTATATACATAATAAGTTCCACCTTCTTCTAATTCTGGTATTTTTGTTCCACCACCAGCACTATAAACTACTTCATCACCTGTAGATAATCCATGAGATGAAATTGTTACATATCCATTATTATTAGCATCAGTAGTATAATCTGTTACTCCACTTGCACCATTAAATGTAAATTTATTTGATCCACCAAAAATATGTCTATGCCAAGCTATAACATCTTCTTCTCTTTGGTATGTCATTCCTATTAATGTGCCATCAGTTCTAACGGCCCAATAAATAGAATCTGGTTCTTGTGCATAATCAACATCTATAATTCCTGTATCTGTTATATGTTCTGCTAATAAAGTCATATCTGGTGCTAAATAAGCATCATCTTCAAATCTATATGAAAATTCTCTAACTTTTCTTTGTTGTCTTTGTACAAATAAAACTGCATTACCTATTTGAATAGGGGCTGTTGTATAAGCACCAAATGTTGTTTGTTGTGCAATATTAACATTATCTGGTTTTAAAGGTTCACCTGTTGGTCTTCCAACTTTAAATTCACCACCTACAGTTCCAACAATTAAATCTCTAGCAGGTGCTAACCATCTAATTACATTAACTCTATTAGCGGCAATCGTATAAATAAAAGCATCTGCGGCACTTCCATCTCCAGCATCAAATTCTTCATATAATCCAGATTCACTCGCCCATACTGTTTGGGGATAATTTGTTGATCCACCAAATATTAATCTTTGTTCAAAAAATGATACTGTTTTAGGATAACCTAATACACTACTCCAAGAACCTAAAGCCCAATCTGTTTCTGCACTTGTAGCGGCAAAATCATCTGTTGTTGTTGCTGTTACAGATGTACCAGAACTATAAGCTGTAATCTTTGCGTGTCCATCTTTTATTTTTATTAATCTTCCTACATCACCTGAAACGAATGTACTTGTAGATGCTGTAATTGTTACAGAACCAGAAGTACCACTTGGTGTCATTGTTGTTGATCCTGTATTTGAATCTAAATAAGGCCCTCGTTTAAAATCTACATCTGTTAAAGTCCAAGATGTATGACCTGTTCTTGCTAATTTTCTTGGTTTATGATCTGGATGTACAATATACATAACATCTGCTGATTGTGTATATTGAATTTCAAATATTTGAGCCGTTGTATATGTTGTAGCAATTTCATATACTTTAGATGCAGTTCCACCAGATGTATAAGTATCGTAACTTGTAGAATTTTCACCTGTTAATTCAAAAGTATTTGTTGTTTGATTTGCTACTACAAATCTTCTTCCATTTAATCGTGTCATTCCACCAACACTATTAATCCATACATGATCTCCATTTGAAAAACCATGTGATGCAGATGTTACTACAGCAGGATTTGCTTTTGTAATAGCTGTTATATTTTTATCTGCTTCAGTTATTTGTCCGTTATCTTTAAAAAATCTTATATAATTATTTCCTAGTTCTAAAACATAGGCTTGTGTAATATTAAATTCAAAAGGTATTAATCTTACATTTGATGTTGAATCTTTTACTTCACATACAAATTTACTACCACTTCTTCTTTGACAACCACCTTGTGGAAAAACAGTAAGATTTTCCATAGTTTCAACACCATTATTATATTTTTTAAAATCAACTTGACCAGCAAGTTTTGGTGTTAATTCTCCAGCAGTAAAATTTGTTTGAAAAGGATGTACTCGTGCCATTAATCTTTCCTAAAGTCAGTAAATGTATCAGAAACAAGATCATCTTGAAATCCCTCTTGTCCATCAATACTTCTGGCTTCGGAAAGTTTAGTTTGATACAGTTTCTGCATTTGTGTTTGTAATGAAGCACTATTTGTTATTGGATAAGCTAAATCTACAGCTAATTTTGCTGTGAGAACATCCGTAAACATTGGATCAAATTGTGCAGTATCTGTAATCCTAGCAATATATAAAATTTTAGCTGTACTCTCATCTGTTAATAAAACCCTTCCATGAGTAGAATAGTTTTCTACTTTGAATATGTAATCAGCATATTCCATTCCTAAAACTCTTAAACAATATGGACTTGTAGGTAAAGCATATTGATATGCAAAACCATAGGAAGGTGTATCAGATAATTGGGCTAAAGATGCCCTTGTTATAGCGAAATTCCACGGATGACATCTTAAAACTGCATCTCGTGCATCTATGTAAAAGGAATTACATAATCTTGCTCTTTCTGTATCATCAGTTAGTGATGTAATTGGATCATCTCCTAACCTTCTTAATGCGTTTGAACAAATAGAAACTTCTGTAGCCATAATTATGTAAAAATATCACATAGGCGACAAGAAATCAATCTATATCGCCTATGCTTTTTATTTGTTAGTTTGATGATTAGTCTGTTACATACTCCATAGCAAGACTAATAGTACCTGTACCATTAGCACCTGCAAGAGTAACTGTAATTGGAACACCTGTAGCATCTGCATCCAATTCACTAAAAGCACCAAGTGCCATAGTTGCTGGAAGTGCTGTAACTGCATCAGCAGTAGAAGCCGCCGCCGCTTTATACTCATCAACATCAAGAGCAACTGTTGCTCCTGCTGAAGTAGTATGTGCCGCATATCCTACCGATAATGTAGTAGATGATCCTAAAGCATCATGTCCTAAATAGCCACGAATAATTCTCGCACCGTTAGGTAAATTGAACATTTCAATAGTAGATTGTTCTGCACTCGCTTCGTAAGTTGCGTATGCAATTCTAACTCTACCAGCAAATTCATTCGTTTTTACCCTTTCAGTTGGATTATTTTGTGACCATTTTGTTTTTTGTACTGAATAAGCCATTTATATAATCCTCCTATTATTCGTTACAAGCAATCTCTACCATTTTTTCGTCTTCAATACGAGTTGCCCCGATTGTCATAGATAGAAATACTTGCGTTGCATAGTTTTTATCTGCTCTTTCAGATATTTTTGTTTGAATATCTGCACCCACAGCTAAACCTATTGCTGATTTAGAAAATGCTAGAACCTGTCTTGATGGTGTTGCATCTGTCCCTAATCTCTCACTACGGATAAATTTGAAGCCTAAATAGCTGTCAATTTGTCCTTGTGCTAGTGCTTTGATAGTATTGTAATCAGATGATTTAACTTCTGTGATATTTAAGAAGTCCTGAATTTGATCTGCTGTGCAAATCAAAAATCTAGGCTCATCTGGATCAACTTCAGCCGCATCAAGAATCTTTTTAGCTTCTAAAACTTTAGCTATTGTAAGATTCGCTGATCCATGAACAATCTTTTGACCTGCTGGTAATACTACTGAAGTACCACCAGAAACTCCGCCATAAGCTGTTCCTGTTGCCGCTGATATGATCGCATCATCCATTGCTCTCCCCATTGCATACGCACCTGCTAGTGCATAGTCAGATTGTGGAGAAATAAGCATTCTCACTTTGTCTTCATTATCAATCAAGTCTGCCCAATCGTAGTCATCCATAGTAACTTTTCTTCTACTATGTGGAGTGTCCATTCTTGGAGTGTCTGAATGTCGTGAAGTTCTTTTTTGAGCCGCAGTAGAACCGATTCTTTCAAAGAAGTGTGCCTTCCCTGTTACAGTTTCGCTTCTAACAGCATCTCTTAAACGAGAACCTTTTTGCTGTGCTAGATGTAATACATTACTCTTATACTGTTCAACAAAAGCTGTAGTAATTTGAGTTGACATATTTTTTCCTAGTTATTTTCCTGTTATAGAATAGGGGGTAAGTACCACAATGGTATTTTACCATATTCCGTTAATCGGCTTTTATCCTTTCGGGAAACCTTATCGTAACACGATACGATCAATCGGAAGTTTAAAGCCAATCACGGCTACCTATTCGTTATCCTATAACTAGGGCGAATTTTGGTATTATAATTATAACAAAATTCTTATGATTTTCCAAATACTTTTTCGTGTAATTGACGCATATGTTCTACTGCATTCTTATGGTCTTTATCATAAGGTTTATGATATGCGTGATTAGGATTAGCATAGATACTATCAATTTCTGCTTTAGCATCTAAAGGTGATACAGCTAATGTATTATTTTGTGTATTTTTAGCCATATCTTCTGTTACTTCTGATCCAATTTTAGCAAAGAATTTAACTACTGCTGGTATATTACCAGCTTCTCCTTTCATTAATTCTTGTAATTCTGGATCACCATAAACTTGTAATGCTCTTTGTGCATTTCTTACTTGTTTATCGTAATCGTAACCCCATTCCTTTCTTAAAGAATCTTCTGTTGTTTGTTTATCAACAGATATTTGAGTATCTCGTCTTTGATTTTCATAATCAACAGATTTAACTTGATAGTCAATTAATCCTTTAACTTGTTCATTACTCAATCCCATTTTATGTGCAACATTTCTAAACTCATTTACTTGTTCATCATTAAAATAAGGTTTGTGAGTATCTGGAATAGATATTTCATATTTATCACCAGATTCTGGTCTTCCTAATTTAGTATATAGTTCTGACCTTTCTTCATCTGTTTTAGGTAATGGTATTCTACTACCTAACATTTTTTGTTGATGAATTAAAGTTTTTGCCGCAGATTCAATATCTTTAATATTGCTTAATGTAGCATCATTTTTAATTTCATCAGATAAGGATGATCTCCAATCTTCAGATTGATTATCACTTACTTGCGATCCAAGAACAGTATTACTTTCCTGTACTGGATTGTCGTTTTGAGTGGTCGTATCAGACATTTTTATCCTCCTTCATTAGATTGATTATTCTGATAATTACCGATCTTTGACCTTCTCGGTATGAAGTTTCATGGGGATCATTTTTTGAATATGAACCTCTATGATAATAAGCTGATTGAATATCAGCTAATACTCTTTCACCTTCTTTTGATGAAAAAGTAATTCTGTAATCTTGTTTTAATTGTTTTAATTTATCTTCGTCAGAAGCCATATTACATTAGACCTTGTTCTTTAGCCGCTTCTTCTGCTTGATCCATTCCTTCTTGTGCTTCTGGTTGCCCTAATTGATTCATGGCTTGTCCTTGTGTTAAAGCTGTTTGTGCTTGTTGTTGTGCCATTTGTTGTTGCATCATTTGTGCCTGTTGCTGTGCTTTTGCTTCTCTCATTTCCATAACTTCATCTAATCCTCTTAATACTGTTTTAGGAACACCTAATAATTTTGCTCTCATTCTTATTGCTTCATCATGATTAATATTATCCATAATAGCTGGATCAATTTGTCCAACATTCATTGCTAATTGATATAATCTTTCTATTGCAATAGATTCTTCCATTCTTTGAGAACGAGCAAGTGGGCCAACATATTCAATATCCATTTTTCTATTTCCAATAATTTCTGGTGTAGGCATAAAAGCATTTGCTCTTACCATAATACCAAATACTCTTTCAATTAAAGGATTTAAAAATTCACTTTGAAATCTTCCTAATGTTGGGCCAAGAAGTCTTTGCATTAATTCATATCTAACTTGTACTTCTGTTGCCGTCATTTGTGGCCCTTCTTGTAATTGTAATTGATCTGAATAGTAGGCTTGTCTAATAGCTGTTCTTAACTGATTTTCTTTCATATCAGTTATTTGCCAATTAGAACCTATTTGTAATGGTTTAATAGCACCATCTGATCTTACTACTGTAATTCCAGCAGGTGTCATTCTTACTCTACCAATTACTCCATCATCTTGAACAAGTAATGGCGGATCAATAGCTTTGGCCCAAGCCTTTAATCCTATTTCAACTGCTTTGTTTAAAGTTTTAATATCTGGTAAAGCATTATAACTTGGTGATCTTCCAAATATTTCACCTGTTGCTTTTGACCATCTTGGAACTAAATATGGAAATTCATTATAACCACCTGTACGAACAATCATTTTATCTTCAACACAACAATGACAAGAATGATAAGGTAATTTTGTTCCTGCTTTTCCTGTTGCTCTTTCGTAATCTATAGTAGGTTCTACTGCGTGTATAAAATTAAATTGTTTATCTGGTTTATTTTTTGATGCTTCAATTATTTTTTCACCAACATTTTCTTCACCAAATTCTTCTATTGCTTGTCTAGCAGTTAATTTATATTTTCTATAAAGTGTATCTACTTTTCCATTTACATTTTCTTGAATAAAATATTCTGCTATATGCAATGTATTAAAATGAATTGCACCTTTTTCAAATCCTTCATTTGCTTCTTCCACAAATAAAGCACCTGTTCCTATTGAACATAAATCTAAATATAATTCATGAACTTCTGTATTAAAATTAGTTTCATTAAATGTGTCATACATTCTTCTTCCAGAATCTTCTAACCATAATTGTACATCTCTTTCATTCATTAATTCTTCATCTCTTAATTTTAATGTAAACCAAGGCAATGAAGGAGATGTAAGTGTTCCGTGTAAACTAGCCGCTAATAAATTATTTGCTGTAATAGCTGTTGAATCAAATAATACTTCTGTTCTTTTTTCACCTTTTGAACGAACAAAAGTAACATCTGCTTTTCTTGGCATAACATAATCTAATATATCTTGCCAATGATCTTCCCAAGTTTGACGACTAGATTCTAAAGAAGAACATCTTTTTTTAATATAATTAAAAGTTTCCATTAAGTTTTTGTACCTAAAATTGATCTTTTTGTATTTTCTTCCCAATCACCTCTTTTTTCTGTCATAATAGTATTATTAGTTTTTTTCTTTTTTTGCTTTCCTCTAAATTCTGGTTTTAATAAAGGAGTAACTTTTGTAATAAAATTTTTCATCCAACTCATATTAATATTTTTTACCACCTAATAAAGAAGTTGAAGTTGTTGCTTCTTCTTCTATACCTGTACCCGTATTTAAAATAGTGCCGTGCATTCCTTTTTTCTTTAAACTTAAAGATTTCTTTTTTTCTTCTGCTAATTTAGCTTCAGAAGCATCTACTTTATCTTGAACTGATGTATCTACTGGTGGTGGCATTTGTGGTTGTGCTTTTCCGCCCATATTATTTTTTATCTCCTTTTATCCATTTACATTCGTCTTTTAACATACCATATACTGCCGCATCAACGAATTCATTATTTATTTTCATAACTTTTCTGACTATACCTTCTTTTATCCATCCTGTCCCAGATAAAATGCGTTCATTCCTTTCGTACCCACTACGACATACAGCAGTCATCCTTCCGCATTTTAATTGGTTAAAACCATAGTCAAAGACATATTTTATATGTTTTCTTGTAAATAATCTAGGGGTTTCTATAGATAAATGAACATATATATTATGACCATCAAAATCTGTAAAAAGGAATCCTCCTAATATTTTATCTTCTTCAATAAATCCTATATAGGAAAATTGATCTCCAATATCGGCAGATATATAACATTTCTTTTTTAGGTATTCTCCAATGGCTTTTCTCCATTTATCGTCAGTTACGACTTCTACCATAAAAAATTATGCTTTAACTTTTTTCTTTTTACCCGTACCTAATGCTGTTTTTGCAACATTAGCTTCATCTTCAATACCTTCTGATCCTGTCATAATAGTTGATCCACCATGTCCACTTGATGCTAAAGTTTGTCTTTTACTTACTTTAGTAGGTGCATCTACTGTTTGTGCCGCCGCTTGAACAGGAGCTTGAATTACAACAGGATCAGGTCTTCTAAAAACTCTCCTTACTATTGCTCTTACAAATCCGCCCATATGTCCTTTCTTTAATTAAATAAATTAAACTCTGAATCGGAACGCAACTGCAAAGGTTGATAATTTTTAACCCTTGCTTTTCTTAATGACATAACACAATATCTTAATGCTGATATTACATCATCATGAATAGGAACGATTTTTCCATCTTTCCTATGATACATTCGCAACTCCTCTAACAGTTTACCTTGATTTTTAAAGATTTTCAATCTTTTAGTTTGAAATCTTGTCAACATTTGTTGAATACCAGCTTCTACTGAATTACCACCTGTTCCTTCTTTCATACCTTGTGATGGTGGATTACTAAAGTGTTCTCTCAACATATTAACACTTTCTTTCCTATATTGTTCTGTAAGATTTTTACCCGATCCTTTATCTGCTTGTCTTCCATCCATAGGCCATATTACAGGAATCCATTTACCCCTAGCATTTATAGCAGAAGCATGAACAGGTACTGTTTCTTGACGAAGTGAATAACTATCATATACATAAACAATATCACTATCTCTATCCCAAGCTATCCAAGTAACTGCTGTTGGGTGATCCCATCCAAAATCAATTCCACATAGTCTAGGCCAATGATCGGGTATATCTATAGGATCACATAATAAATCTTCTTCTGGTAATGGAAATACTAAACCAGAACCAAGTACGGGAATACCTTTTTCTCTCATTTTTCTTTCGTGTGGTGGTAAGGCTTGTAGTATTTGTTTTCTAACTGTATCTGTCATATGGGGTGCATCATCCCAAGTAGCTTGTATTAATGCTTGTCCATCTTTTATATTATTTATAAATTGTGCAACTGTTTCTGTCATTCCTTGTTCTGGTGTAAATGTCATAAATACAATACCACCTTTATCTGCTGTTCTTGTTAATGCTTGTGAATAAATTGATGGTGGTGGTTCTTCATCTAACCATATTACATCTACAGATTCACCCATCCATTTTTCTTTACCCATTTCATATGCTTTAAATCCTATACGAGAATATCCACCTGTAGTATGTTTTACTACAACAGAATTTATTGCATTAGGTACACCAGCTTTTCTAACTGTATCACCAATAGAATTTAATGGAATAGAACCTGTACCTTTTGATGTCGGATCATCTGGTTGGCCGACAAGTTCTTTTTGGCAAACATCCCTAGTGGTTTCATTAGAAACACCCCCTGCCCAGCATCTTACTGGTCGGTTAAATCGTTTACCAGCCCACCAGCTTGGGTATTTCCCAGTCGCATGGTATGCTATTTCCATAGCCCCGCAAAAGGACTTGCCGACACGATTCCCTGCCATTAGCAATCTTTGTTGTGCTAATGTATTGTGGAATTTCTTTTGGTAATCATATGGTGCATATTCATCCATACGATTTGTTGCTTTTCTTCTTTCTAATTCTTTTGCTATCTTTATAGCTTTTGCTAAAACTTCTTCATCCATTAAACTAACCAATTTACTATTGCTCTTACTGAAAGACCAAAATAAACTAATTCCATTAATGTTCTAGGTATATCTCTATCTCTCATACCTATAAATACCCAAAAACTTGTAGAAAGACAAGCACTTCCCCATCCTAATGATTGAATTACTGGATTACCAAAGTGATCCCCATCAGATAGTATATAAATACTTATCATAGCTAGAAAGAAACCAATCCAACGATAGTTAGTCAATTCTTGATAATAACGGATTTTCATGATAGGGGAGTTCCTCCGTCATTAAATTATTCCTTTGTAGATGATTTTTTTACTTCGTTTTCGTATGTAAGATTTTCAGTTTTAGCACAATGGCAATTATCACAAGTACACGGATCGCCGTCATAATGATGATTATGTAAGCCACTTTCACAATGACAATTACAATGACAATCTTTACATTTAAAATTTCCCATTATTTTGTATAACCTGTTGAATCATATTTATCTTTAATAATTTTTACAATTTTTGTTTCACCCATAAAATCTTCTAATACAGCATCTATTTCACCACAAGCCATACGAACATTTTGGGGATTTACAGATCGTTCAACTGTTCTTTTCATTTTAAGACAGGTACTCATTTTTTGATCTTTTACATAAGTATGTTCTATAATACCTCCTTGATAAAACATACATAATGCTATTACTCCACTAACTATGGTTTCCATTATCCCTCACTTTATCCTTTAATTTTTCTAAATCATTCATAAGTTTTTCTACATCTTTTTGTAGTCTTTCTATATTTACCTTATTATGCATCATTGATTCCATTTGTTCCTGTATTTTTTCTATATCTTTTATTGAATCTTCAATCAACAAAAATTGTTCGCTATCTGCGGGAAGCGAACCAAGTTCTCCCCGTGGCCATTTGATAGAAAATTCAACTGCACTTTCTAAATCTTTAGTCATTAACTTATTATCAGATTCTAATTTATTAATCCTTTCAATTACACCAAAATAAGCCCATACACCAATAGCAACCGCACCCACTATGGATATTAGATTTTTAATTGGCATTGAAATGCCAGATTCACTAGAAACTTTCACAGCTTTTCTTTCCCCATTTCCAAGTTTGAGTTATTGATTTCTTTTCTTGTAATTTATCATTTTTAGAATCAGTTTCAGTAACTCCTACTTCTACAGTTGTTTTATCTGGGCATACCCTTGTACTACATCCAGCTAAACCCACTCCAATTAAGAGTAGGAAAAGGAATGCTATGACCATCCTTTCATTTATCATCTTTCTTTTTCTTTTTTTTCTTTTTGACTTTAAACGCATCAATCTTTTCTTCCATTGATGATACCTTTTCTTTAATGAGTACCATATCTGTTGAAAGTGAAAAAGTCCTAGAAAGTGTCCAGCCACCCAAAGCCAATAAAATTGCCAATAGGGCTGTAATAAGTTTTTCATTCATTTACCTTGTCCCCTGTATCGCTTATACGATTTTTTCTCATCCTTGTTCATCCGTTTTTTATGGCGACCAATTTTGGGCTTTGTTTTCTTTTCATAAGTATTTACTCCCCACTTTGGTGCTTTTGCCATTAGAATAGTATATCAAATATTACTTCTTGTGTATATATTTTCTACGCAACTTGCGGGGGTTCATTAATTGGAAGATTTCAGCTTCTGTCATATGCTCTTTATCATCAAAACCATTATGATGGGTTTTAGTATATTCATACCTATCTACTAGAACATACCTATATATATAATTACCCTTCTGAAAATGAATTAAAGTTTTGGGTTTATTAATTTGTATAAACTTTCTCATACCCTATAATGACACAAAAAAGTATATGTTCAACCTATTAACAAAAGTTAATATTCATAAAAGTCCCACCGCTGTGTGGAGTAATCCATAATTATAGGAACGACAGAAAATTTGGGGGGTAGGGGGTCTTTTTTTGTTCCCCTTTTGTTCTTCTTTTGTTCTTTTGTGCCTGTGTGGTCTTTATTTATATACAAGGGCCTATTATTTCTAATAGCTTGATACATCTTCTTTTATATTCGGGCCTGTGTCGTGTGTGTGTGTGTGAAGAAGGACACAATCGGGCCTAATCGTACCCAATCGGGCCTAATAGTTATTAATGGATATTACCACTTCCATTGTTCCCGTTGTCATCTTCATCTGTCTTTATCTTGGTAGTGAAGGGTTGCAAGTAAATGATCTAATTCCTTTTTTAAGGTCAAGCTGTCTTTTTTATGTGTTATATCTTCTATTTGAGTAGGTACTGAAAAGCCCGATCTATCTAATAATGAATTGACCGCCATTAATTTAGTTGACGGGGGCGTTTTTGTTGATGATAATAATTCTTTTAATACACTTATAGCCATTGGCACTTGCGATTGTAATTCTTTCTTTGTTTCTTCTTCAATTTGGTTTTTTAATCTGTTTTTAAGATCATAGGCCATTTGCCTTGCGTTTTCTGGCTTTACTTGATAACCCGCCTTTAATACTGACTTACTACCATTTCCCGCAAATTCCCCGCTTGTATATTCCTTAATAAATGCTTTTTCAAGTTCTGTAAGTGTTTTTTGCAATATTCCCCGCTTTCTATGTAAAGTTGATAATAGAACAAATAGGGAACAAAATCAATATTTTAATTTCAATGGGTTGCGACAATTTGGCCCAATATTTGCTTGACTTGTTTTATTCATTAATTTAATACTTAACTTATGTTAAATAAAAATTATAAACATAAATGGATTGAAAATTTTGTAGTTGATGATCCTATGCATTTATTAAGAGATAAAAAAAATGAAAGTTATATCTCATATCAATTAGTAAGATTATTTTTATTTTTTAAACATCTATTTTATGGAAAGCCAAAATTTGATGATTAAATTAATTAAAAATATAACTATCATTACATTAAACCTTTTAGCCGTGTTTTTTACTATCGGCTTTTTTTGGGCTTTGTTCTGGTTGATGTGTATTTTATCGGATCATTGTTATTATAGCAATTTTGGGGCTTTTTAATGATTTATAGACTTTTATCTTCCGCCCCTTCATTAGATTTATTAAAAGATTGTTTAAATAAGTATTTTTGCGGAGAAGAATTTGAACTTAAAAAAAGACCTTACAATGAAACAATAGTAATTTACAAAAATAATGCTTGTTTAGAACATTATAGAATAATTAAGAAAAAGAATAGATATAGATTTGAAGGGGCAATTTAATGAAAGTACATAATACAAAAAACAAAGATAATTTTGTTAAATCTATTATTGATATTTCAAATAAATTAGGAATTAAAATTGAGTACAATCCTATTTCTAATAATTGTTATCGGGTTGTATTAAAAAAAGATAAATTTAATACTAAATATCAAAGAACGGGGTTTATAACTCTTAAAAATGGTAAAAAAAATAAAATCAATTCTATTTGTTGGCATGGCTACAAAGACTTTTTAACTGAATTATATAATATTTATGATGATTTAAGAATTTTTACGGCCCAAATTACCTATAACAACAAAAAAGACTTTGAATTGAATTTTGAAGACACGGGTGAAAAAAATATAGGATCAATGGTTGATCCATTACAATATAAAAATGCTTGTTTATGTAATAAAGCCCGTTTTTGTGTTGTTTCATATCAAGAAATAAAAGAAAATAATTACAATTTAAGCCCAAAATATTGGCTTGATAAAAAGGGGGTTTAATGAATATTGAAATATTAAGAAAAAAGGCAAATTGGGAACTTAAAGCAATTCAAAGGGCCTTAACTTTGCCTATATCATCTTTTTTAAATACTAATGAAGATATTGAAAGACTTAAAAATGTTCAATTAGTATTGAAAGAAAGAAGATTGAAAAACATTAAACCAATTATTAACAATTTAAGGGGGTTATAATGAAAAAACAATTTTTTTTATTAATATCTGGTAAATGGAAAAGTTGCGATAGGGCCATATATTTAGAATTAAAATATGAAGAAAGAAACAACAAACCTTTTGAAAACATTATAGGTAAAATACCAGAAAATAAAAAATATTATAAAAGAATTAGATTATATAACCATATCAATAAAAATATGGTTTTATCGGGAATAGGTTTATATTAATGATTAAAACATTTCAAGAACTGAAAGAAGTAAATAAAAGCTATTTTTCCCCCGCTAATAAAAGATTTTTCAATGATATTAATTATAAGGTATTGACGGGGAAAAAGACTAAAAAAAGGTTTTTTGTTCAACATACTTATAAATTTTCCGATATGTTCGGGGGTGATAAAAAAGCCGTTTTTGTAATTAAACCAATTACAGAAGAAGGCAACATTTTGCCGTCAATCATTGAATTTGAAGATTTAAACAAAGTCAAAGAACATTTAAAGGGGCTTTAATGAAATTTGAATATAAAATAACAAAAGCTGACAAATCAAGTGAAATTTTACGGGCTATGAGTTTTAAAAAGGTATTAAAGCAAATAGCCCTAAAATACCCAAATGAAACAATAACCCTTGAATATTTAAACAAAAAGGAAAATTATCAAATAAAAACCATAATAAAAGGAAAATACAAAAATGACTATTAAAAGATCAAGTTTAATTGCTATGGGTGTTGAAAATGAAACAACGGCAATTTTTAACGAATTACTAGAAGATGAAGATTTTAAAAAAATGGCAATAAAAGAATTAAAATCAAAAAATGATGTTTTTAAAAGTGTTAAAATTTTAAGTAAATATGCAAATGAGAATTTAATATGATTAGGGCTAATATGAATAATCACTTAATAATAGTTAGATTAAATAATGTTCATAAAGAAGAAAAAAAAACATTAAAAAAGTATCTTGAAAGTAATTGTTGGGATTGGAAAGAAATTAACGAAGAAACAATTAAACAAGATTTAACAAATGATGATGAAAAAGAAGGGCTAATATAATGAAAGAAAATAAAAGCCCAATTATCAATTTAATTGCAAGAAAAACAAATAAACCTTTTAACAAAGATTTAAGCCATTTAATACTTGCGATTTTATGTGAAAATAGAAAAACAATCGGGGTTTTTAAAAATATGCTTGTTTCCGATATTAGAAACAAAATTGTAAATAGTGAAGAAGAAATTGATTTAGGCAAAACAAGGGAAGAACAAGATTTAAGAGTTAGAATTGAATTATATAAACTTAAAAATAAAGGTTATGTTGATTTTGAATATTATAAAAAAGATAAATATTCAGTTAAATCTAATATTAAAGGGTTAGAATATTGTAAAACTTTATTATTAAATTTAATGATAGATCAAGGCATAAATACATCAAATATTGAAGTAATTGAAGATGAAGATTTTAAAATTGCGGGTATTAATAATATATGAGAAATTGCGATAATTGTACTTTATGTTGTAAATTACCCGAAATAAACGAAATCGGTTATGAAAAAAAATGTTTTAATTGGTGTTCTAAAATTGATTTAGAAAAAAGCCAATGTGCTATTTATGATAATAGGCCCTTAACTTGTAAAACCTTTTCTTGTTTCTATCTTGAAAATAAGACAGATTTAAAACCTTCTAATGTTGGTTTTTTTATATTTGAAGAAGAACATATAACACTTACTCACGGGGAACAAAAAATAAGGACTATTTATTGTGAAAAAAACAAATTAGGCCAATTAATAGGACATTTAAAATCAGATAAAAAAATAAGAGATTTAATTGATAAAGATTTTAGCTTTCATATTAGGTATGACACAAATGATAAACATATTAAAATATATGACCCTAATAAATTTGGCGAAAGATTAGTATTTTTTCATAAAAATTGGACTAATGAACAACAACAAAAAGTAATAAACAATATTTTAGTTCAAAACTATATGGAAAGAGATAAACAAATAAGAAAACAATTAGGGGAATAAATGACACTTAAAGAACAAAAACAAAAATATGTTGAAAACGAGTTAGAAAGTTGCTTTGATGATATGAAATTTGTTAATGAAATTTTATCTCAATATTTTTTTAAAATGGTTAAATATATGAATAGAAAGCAATTTGAAGATTATATTACAGATTTAGGTTGGAATTATGAAGATTTTACAACAACAATAGGGGAATAAATGACAGAACAAAACAATCAAACTGACTTTATACAATCACAAAACAAAGACAGAATTTATAAGCAAAAAAAGTTAGAAGGACTTGATAATGCTATAAATAGTCTTAATAAATGGAAGGAAGATCATAAGTTTTGTTTGTTAGGTGATGAGTTAGAAAAACTTAACAAAATTATTGATGATCTTACTGACCGATTTATAGACTTTAAAGATAACAATAACAATGAAGGGAAGGTGTAAAATGAGTAATTTATCAACTCATATAAGGAAAGAAAAACCAAGATTAATGAACAAGGAAGATAAGGAATATTGGCGAAAAAAAGTAGCTGATAAACTTTCCTCTAAACGATCTGACTTGGAAGCGGTCTTTGAAAGTGATATACAAAAGATGAAAGATAAAAAATGGAAGTCTTTTTTAAAATCACTTAATCTTGAAAATAAACTATCAACTTATGCTTTTTATATGAAAGACTATTGGAAGTTCAAAGATGAAAAAGATAAGATTGAACGAGATAAAAAGCAAAAGATGTATAATGCTTATGAAAGAATAAAAGATAAGATTTTACATTTTAGAAAAATGCGACAATGGGAAGATAGTTATAGCGATAGTTCTAATAGTGATGACGATAGAGATAAAACAAGCAAAATTATGAAATACCTTGATGATGTTTGTTATAGTGAGTGTAAAAAGCAATTCCAATTAACTAAAAAAGCAAAAAGTTTAGTAGATTTGGATAATACAGAAGATTTGCTAATTGACGCATTACATATTTCTAATAGTGATCCAGCTATTTTAGGTTTAATCAAATATCACTTGCAAAAAGTAGGTGTATCTAATTTAGGTATATTAGATGTTAATATGGATAAGTTTAAACAATTAACAAAATAATGATTATTTTAGGTAAGGCGATAAGACGATCAACTTTAACAAAGATAAAAATAATTATCTTAATAATAGTTATTGGTCTATTCGCCTTATCTTGTAGTAAGGTTGAGTTTGATCCTAAAACTTTTACTATTAAAAAAATCTTTACATCTAATAAAAATTAGTCTTGCCTTATTTTTGCCATAAAGTACCACAAGGGGCGAATTGTCGCACTTAAAATAAAATACCCAAAAATCTCAATCGCTTACTTTTCAATAAAATCATTTTTTCTAAAATTTTCGGAAAAGTGATTATGGTATTATAGGGTAATTATAAATTTTAATAGATTTATAATTTAGCTATTTTACATTGTGAATATTGATTAAGTAAGTTCTCTTGGAAAGGGCCTTATGCCACAACAAAGAGAAACAAGCGACAAAAAGAATTTGCGAAAGTCTTATGACAAAGCAAACTCTATATTGCCGAAAACTTTACCTTATATTACTTATGATGAAGCAAAAAAATCATCAAGACTTTTAATAAGTAAGTTCGGTAAATTAAAAGACGCAAGTCCAAATAATTATCGCCCAATGTATAAAAATGTTAGGGTTAGAAAAGTTTGGGTTTGTTTAAGTGGTGATCCATCAACTTTACATAGGGGTTGGAGAAGATTAATTCACGACTTGGCACACAGGATTTTCAGATTTAGAAGTCCAAGTTTGCCAGATCATTGTCAATTTCAAGCTGATTTTGAAGCTGAATTGGTTTCTTATGTAAATAAATCTGGTTGGTTAGAAGGTGGTTTAAAACCTAAAGTCGTTATCTTGTCTAAAGAAGAAAAACGATTGAAGAAAATAAAACACCTTCAAAACCTTATAGAAAGGTGGCAACGAAAACAAAAAATTGCCATTACTTTTATAAGAAAGTATAACAAAAAACTTAAATACTATCAAAACAAAAAATAGAGAACACTAATCAATATTCCCTTGTAAAATAGCGGTCAATCTTTCCTTTTTATATTCCTTTTTATTATTAGCTTTAGTTCTATTAGAGATATAGTCGTATTCATCAAAATATCTTCCAAAATAATGCGATCCTTTTCTTTGTATAACTCTATTCATAGCAAATATTCTTTTATCTTTCCAATTACTCATACACCCCCTATTAGTTTAAGATTTAGTTTTAAAAGTTCTTCCTGCGATCCCCATTTTTCAGTAAAACTTTTAGGGGAATAATGATAACTTTCTTTTCCGTGTCTATGATGACTTGGGCATAAGCCCAATACTTCATAATCACTAGCTTTTTTTGACATACCAAGATTTTTATATTTTATGTGGTGTATTTCACACGGGCTTTTTGGAAAACCTTTAATATGGCAAATTAAACACCCAAAATCTGCGATCTTGTTTAAGTGTTCTTTTTCTTTTTTGGTTTTAGGCATTTATCTAACAATCTTTTTAATTTAGGATTATTCTTTAAAATAACTGCGTATTGTTCTGAAAGCAAAGCGGTTTTTTCTTCCCCAATTAGATTAATATTAGTTTGATTGAAATAACAAATTATATGCCAAAGTTCGTGGAATATTATTTTAGCCATTGTTGTTGGTGTTAATTTTGGATCAATATGTAGAGTATTAATATTAGGATCAAAAATACCTAAACAATCTGGCACTTTTTCCCAAATTAATTTTATCCTTTTACCCTTATACATAATTTTATTTACCGCCATAATTTTTATACTCTTTGATCTGTGCAATAGTTTCAGTTTTCCATTTTTCAAAATTACATTGGAACATAAATTTTTCCCAACTCAATTCTGCTTCTTTTCTAACTGCTTCTGCCAATTTATCAATATGTTTTTTATATCTTTCATCTGCTCGGGCTTCTCTTTCCTGCGATGCTGCACTTTCTAACTTACCTGTATTTGACGAGATCATATATTCCTTCATTAAAACTGAAATTAATATCTTTCTTCCGTGTTCTAATCTTGCAAGTTCTGATTTTGCTTTTGCATAATCTCTACCAATTTGTCTTATCTTCTCTAATTTTTGTTCTAAAACTTCTTCACTCATATAATATTTACTACCTTTCTTTTCCTTTTTTCTTCATATTTTTTTTGAACATAATCTCTTTTTATATACTCTTTCATATAATCTCTTTTCTTTTGTTTATTTTCTTCTTTAGAATAATATTTTTTTCTAGCCCTATATCTGCTAATTGCGTAAATATGTGTCATAAAGCCAATTCCCTAACATTTTTTGATTTGGCCCTACGAATATTACAATGCTGAATAAAATTCATAACATCTTTTCCCGTTGCTACGGGGAAAACTTTTTTACTATGTGGAAAATGCCCGTACTTTCTTTTAAAAGTCCAACTGGCCCACCCCGATTTATACCCCCGTTGTTTTGCATAAAAAACTAATTGTGCATAAAAATTTTCTTTATCTTTTGGATTTGGTTTTGTTGTTGGATATTCAATCAATCTTCCTTCTTTAACTAAAACAAGTCTTTCTTTTTTTGTAGGAATATGACTACAATTCGGACACTCAATATTATCCCTTGTTGGTTTATAAACTGAAAAACACTCCGTACAAGTTAAAGGTTGTTTTTCAACTTTTTCTTTTGTTATCTTTTCTCTTTCTTTTCTTGTTGTTGGTTGCAAACTCCATTGTGGTATTTCTGATAGTAAGCCGTGTTCATAAACCGCCCCGCTATGATCTATTACAAGACAATCTTTTTTATTTGGATATGGTCTAATAGTTCGGCCAATTTGTTGTAAATAAAGGCCATAAGATTTTGTTGGTCTTGCAAGAATAACACAAGAAACTTTTGGTTGATCCCACCCTTCCGATAAAATTTGACAATTAGATAATACTTTTATTTCATCATTTTGTAATCTCGCCAAGACCTTTTCTCTATCTATTTCTGCCATATCACTATCTATATGCCCTGCGGGTATTCCATTATTATTAAAAATATTACAAATATATTTACTATGTTTAATTGATGTTGCAAAACAAATTGTGGGCCTTCCTTCCCCGTGTCTTATCCAATGTTCAACAATATCCCCTACTAATTTTGGTCTATTCATTTTTAAATCTAATTGTTTTTTATCATAATCACCAGCAACAATAGAAATTTTAGATAAATCTGGTATTGTTGGTGCTATTATTCTTGAAGGTACTAAATAACCTTTTTCTGTTAATTCATTAATACTCCCCGCTTCAACAAGTTCTTCATAAATATCTTTTAACCCTTTCCCGTCTTGTCTTATGGGTGTAGCGGTCAAACCAATTACAAATGCTTCTGGGTATTCAGCAATTAATTTTTTAAAAGTATTTGAAGCTGATCTATGGGCTTCGTCTATAAACAAAATTTGTGCGTTAGGTTTAATAAAATCTTCTCTATCAACTCTACTTGTAAAAGTTTGAATTGATCCAACTTGAACATCAGCAAACATATTTGGGCTTTTACCCGCCATTATAACTCCGTGTGGTACTTCAAAATCAGCTAATTTTCCCGAACATTGCATAACAAGTCCTCGTCTATGTGCTACGAATAAACTTGAATTGTGATTTTTCTTACTGGCTTCAATCATACTACAAGCTATTATTGTCTTTCCACTTCCAGTAGGGCTAACAAGTAATACTCTTTTCTTACCCCTTCTAAAATGATACCTAATATCTTCAATGGCTTTTTTTTGATAATCTCTTAATAAATTCACTACATCATCCTTCCTGCTATCTCTACCCAATTTACATAAGTTTGAGATTTATCTTTTTCATTCGGTATATTCCAAACTCCCTCATCCAAACTATATAATCTCTCGTTATGGTGATTAAAAAAATATATCTCTTTTGTTTGTGGCATTTTCTTTAATCTTTTTATTAAATCTTTTACTATCATTTTACCTCTCTTGGTTGATACCTATTCCAAATATCATTGACTTGAAACATTACTTCCCCTTCATCTTCGGGGGGCTTACAATTTCTAGCAAATTCAAGGGCTTCTCTTTTTAAATAATTATAATCTTCGCCCCTTAAACGAATAGCAATAAGTATTTTAACTAATTGTGCATGTCTATCCCCTTCACTTGATCCATACCTTAATGTTCCTGTATATTTTCCTTGATACATAGAAGGTTTAAAATCTGTTATCTTTTTTCTTTCTGGTCTTTTTAAACCTAAATTTTCTCTTATCTCTTTTTGAGTATAGGGCCTATGATCTATCATATTAATAATTTTTACGGGATAAGGTGTTTTAGTTTTATTGTGAAAAAAACCAGCAACTCTCATAACTCGGGGTTTATCTTTAACTTTTGGATCACTTTTAAATTTATTTGCTAGTGCTTCTTGAAATAAACTAAAACTTTCTAATAACATACCCTCTACTAACCAATAACAATGATATTTATTTGGACTTGAATTGACTATTATATGTGGTTGTAAATCAAAATTTTGTGGTAAAGGTGTTCCATCTAAATCTATAAAAACTGCTCGTATATTTTTTATATTCTTTGTTGATCTTCCTTCTAAATCAGTTTCATTAACACAGAAGAATATACCCGCACCTTTTTTGTTTAAGTTCCATAATGTTTTAAAGTGTTGTTTTAATGATCCGTGTAATTGTTTTATTAATTTCTTATTCTTACCTTTATCATCAAAAGTTTGAAAAGTAATATTATCACCAAAATAACTTATGAAACTATGATAATGGGACATTTCTGAATACTCAATCATAATGCACCTTTATTTCTAAATTGTTTTAATTGATGTTCTACTTGTTTTGCTAATCTAATATTATCTAATTTTACTTCATCTAATTCTTTTCGTAATTGACCATTTAATTCTTTATGGGAGTTGCTTAATATCTCAAAATTAGATGCTTGTTCTGTTAATCTATCTATTTCTTTTTTTAGTTCTCTAATTTCTGGCGAGTTGTTTCCTATACCTTTAATAAGAGATAATTCGTTTTCAGCAAATTGTCTTCTTTGTTTTTCATCTCGCCACATACTTAATAATTTTTCGTAATCTTCACTCATACATTACCTACATATACACCCATAAAAATCACCGCTTCCGTCTTTCATTATATGTTGATTTAAGGGATCGCCAACATAATTAGTTAATTTTATTCTTAAAATATCGCACATTTCAAAACAATCTACTCGTGTAAATAACTTTATATCCCCCAACATTTCTTTTGATACCTCTACTAAATGGTACAATCCGTCATTTAAAATTATTAACTCCATTAATCATCTTCCTTTAAGGTTTCTGTACTCCACCTTTTTAATGCACCTAGTTTTCCTGCTTTTGATTTAAGTCTTCTATTCTTTTCTTGTTCTTTTCGTTCTTCTTCCGCTTGAATACAAACAAGATGTATTTTTTTAGTCTTCTCATCTTTTTTCTTTTCAAACATATGCTCTATTTTTGGGAATATCTTTTGTATTTTATCTAATCTACAATTACATAATCTACTTAAAATTTCCCAATCAAACTCAATAGTAAAGCCCCGCCAACAATGACAATATAACAAGACATATGCACCTTGTTCGTCTAACGACATTTTCAATCTATTGGGATCACTTATCCAATCCCCAGCATAGAATTGAAAAGCGGGACTTTGTTCTTCTTTGGTTGATTTTCTCATAGTTTAATTGCTATATACTTATAATTCTCACTTCCAAGTTTTTGTTGTACAAGTGTTATAACTCTTTTTTCAGCTAGTTTCATCACACTTTTAGCAAATTTAGTCAGTTCTGTACTACTTGCTAATTGACAATCTTTAGCCAAAAACCCTTCATAATAAAGGAATTGACTATTAGGTGTAGATGTTCTTAACCATTGCTGAAAGTCGTTAAATGTTCTTTGTATATAGTTCGCTGATAGTGTGTTTTCTACGGGTGTCCAATTATCTATCATTTTCGTAAAACTCCACTATTATTTTACAAGTCTTTCCTTCGTGCCTATGAATACTATCATCAAAACTTTCTAATAATGTAAAAAATTCCTTTGATTGTATTCCGTCTTCGCTATGTAAATGAGTAAGGACTTGGTTTTTCTTTTCTTTACCTTTATCACCATATTTAGTGCCTAAAGATACTACTTCATAACTTTCAATATACATATTACCTCTTTCTTTTTTTTCATATTTATTATTTACTTTGGTTAATATAAACCCCTTAAATTAAATGTCAATCTTTATTTCTACTATCTTGTATAGTAGTTGTAGGTAGAAGGTGAAGGTAGAAGGTTGAAGGTGTAGGGCTATCTTTTGCCATTAGCAAAACGATAGCAAAAGTATGGCGGTGCTATGATTGTGTTTAAAATGTGGCGGTAAGGGAAGCTAAAATAAACAATATTCCGCCACACTTTTTGACCTATCTCTTTGGATCAATGTCCAAATCTGGTCTTATATATTCTATATCAAAATCGCCAAGTTTTGCAATCTGATAAGCCCTAAATGGTGGTATTACCTTCCATTTAGATACTGCTGGATGTGATATTCCAAGCATTTTTGAGAGTTTCTTACCCCCATATGTATTAACTACCTCTCTTTTCCGTTCTTGTGCTATTTTAAACTCTTTTGTCATACAATATTATCTTTCTCATTTACGGCCTTTAAACCCATTAAATACTTTGCTCTTTCTTGTGTTTTAATACCTTCATCCGTCATTTCTAGGATTGCGTCAGCTTTTTTATAGTGATCTGGGATAACAGAAGACCTATCAATATTCAATATTTCCTTATCTATCCGCTTACCTTTAGCATTTAATTCATCTATTAATTCTGTTAAAATACTTGCCATAATTTTTTAAGTTATTCAAAATATATACCTTGACTTAACAAATATCAAGTCTATATTAACATTAATTAATAATAAATACGAAAAAATAAGAAAGGTATATATGACGAAAATAGTAGCTAAAAATAGCGAAAATGAGTACCCAAAAGTCCCAACGGGTGTACATAATGCAAGATGTATAAGAGTTATTGATTTAGGAACACAAAGAAATGACTATCAAGGGCAAATCACTTGGAAAAGACAAGCATTGATAATTTGGGAATTGCCCCAACAATTAAGTAATGATGTACCAATGACAATCAGTAAGTTTTATACCTTGTCTTTACACGAAAAATCTAATTTAAGTATGGATTTAGTGTCTTGGCGGGGAAGACCTTTTACTGAAACTGAAAAGAAAGGTTTTGATATAACAAAACTAATTGGAATACCTTGTCAATTAAATGTAATGCACAATGAAAAAGGAAAAGAAAAAATTTCTAGTGTTATGCCTTTAGGCAAAGACGGAAAGATAGAAGATCAAATTCTACCTAGTATTTCATTTAGCATAGATGATTTTCAGAAGGGCCAAAGAGAAAGTTTCAATCAACTATCAGAAGGTATTAGAAAAATGATACTCCGTTCAAAAGAGTTAGACGGGATTGATACAAGCGATCTTGGTGATGAAGGGAACGGAAACGATTTAGGTAAAGTTCCGTTCTAATGAAACTTACAAATAAAAGTAATCTTCCCGAAGCAATTAAAAGGGCGGTTGAAAATGATCCTTATGATAGTAGCGGATCAGATATATCAACAACAAAATTGATAGCACCGCCCCGAATAAGAGTATTACAAAAGAGAAATTGGGATTCGTTAGAAGAAGATGTATCTAATAGAATATGGTCTTTGTTAGGTCAATCCGTACACCATATTATTGAAAGGGCCAAAACTAGAAAAGAAATATCAGAAAAAAGATTATTCTATAAAGATGACAAGATAACTAATGGTTGGACTTTAAGCGGTGCTTTTGATCTATTAAATAGAGAAGGCCATTTAATTGATTTTAAAACTACATCTGCTTGGGCCGTTGTTAGTGCTTTAAATGAAGGTAAGCCCGATTGGGAAAATCAACTTAATGTATTAGATTTTCTTTGTAGAAAAAATCCTAAAGAATTAATCAATTACAAAACTAAAATTAAAGTTAAACGATTATCTATTATGGCTATATTAAGAGATTGGTCTTTGGTAAAATCATATCAATCTGATAATTACCCAAAAGAACAAATAGTTATGATCCCTATTCGTAGGTGGTCAGAAGAAGAACAAGAAAATTATATTAGAGAAAGAATTAAGATACACCAAAATGCTGAAAAGGTATCTAAACTTCCTATATGTACTGCTACTGAAAGGTGGCGAAAAGAAGATAAATATGCCGTTATGAAATCGGGAAGGAAATCTGCATTAAGACTTCTTGATACAAGACAATTAGCTTTAGACTACCTTAAATCTCAAAATATGGTTGAAGGTGTTGGTTGTAGTATTGTTGAAAGAAAAGGTGAAGATGTTAGGTGTCAGCATTATTGTAATGTAAATAAGTTTTGTGATTATTTTATGAAAGTGAATTTTTAGTGCCTAAAACTCCCAAACACCCAGAAAAAGTAGTTAGACCTTTTGTCTATACCAATGATCCTTTAATAATGGATTTATTCCAAGAATTTGCTAAACGATCTGATAAAGGTATAGACAAATTTGGTAAGACTATGGTTGAAGCCGACAAGCCCATAGATGATTGGTTAAAAGATGTCCAAGAAGAATTATGGGATAGTCTTGTTTATATAGAAAAAGTCAAAAGAATACTCCGAAAATTAAATATTAAATAGAACAAACCAAGAACATAGTATATAATCCTATACTATGCTTAAATTTATACTATTTATACAAATATGCTATGCAGGGCAGGTATGTACTCCGCCTATGCTTAAAAGCGATATAAAGCCGTTTAAAGACTATAAATCCTGTGCTTTAGCTGGTTATCAAGAAGGTATAAATATAATAAAAAGTTTTAATGAAGATGAAGTAAATAAAGCTAGACCATTAGTTCAATTTTGGTGTCAACCACAAAAAGAAAAAGATGAAGAAGAAAAAATTAATACCTAATTCTAAAATTTCTTTAGATATAATATCCTTCCAAATCAATGAAATGCACAAAGATGTGGCTAAAAACACAAGAGATATAGAACAATTAAAACACCAAGTATCTATGGGAAAAGGTGGAATAAAAGCAGTTTTTGTGATAGGTTCTGTTATTGCCCTTGTATTAGGTGGCATAAAATTGTTTAAAATATGGTAAAAATATGATTGGATTATTGACAAAACTCTTACCTAGCGGAATCAAATTAGGTATGGAGATAATGAAGAACAAACAGAACACAAGAAGATTAGAAAGTGTTGCCGAAATGAAACATATGGAACGGATGGCAACAGGCGAATTAGAATACAAACAAGCTGTAATGCAAAATAATCAACAAGGATGGAAAGACGAGTTCGTTTTAATTTTGGTTTCCGCCCCCGTGATGTTGCTAATTTGGAGTATCTTTAGTGATGATCCAGAAATTATGGCAAAGGTAGAAAAGTTTTTTGAGTATTTCAATAATATGCCTTTTTGGTATCAAGCCTTGTTTATTGGTGTAGTTTCTGCTATCTATGGACTTAAAGGTGCAGATATAATGAAAAAACCAAAATAATGTATAACGATCTAAAAGAACAAGTAAAAGAACATGAAGGTTTTGTAGATACTGTTTATAAAGATAGTCTAGGTTTTGCCACAATTGGATATGGACATTTAGTTAGACCAGACGATCCTTATAAAGAAGGACAAACTTACACAAAAGAAGTATTATCTGAACAATTTGATAGAGATTTTGAAGAAGCCAAGAACAATGCTTTATCATTAATAGGTGATATTCCTTTAGTCTTCCAAGCACAATGTGTCATAATTGAGATGGTGTTCCAGTTAGGAATTGCAGGTGTTGGAAAATTTAAAGCAATGTGGAAGGCTCTTAAAGAAAACGATTACAACACAGCAAGTTTAGAAATGCTTGACAGCCGTTGGGCAAAACAAACTCCGAAACGAGCAGAAAAACTTTCAGCGATTATGAATTCTTGCAAATCTTAATATCTTTTGTTATACACTTAACAAGAGTATGTTAGTATTTGAAGAAATAATAATAAACTATTTAAAAAAAGACGAACATCCTATTATTCGTGATGTACATATTGATAATGGAATTGTTACATACATTGATCCAAAAGATAAGATAAAAAATTTGGAAGAATGTATAGAAGGAAATTAATATGTACAAAAGGATTTTAGTAATAAGTGACTTACATATACCATACCATCATAAAGACAGCTTCGCATTCTTGCGAGAAATTAAAAAAGAATATAAGCCTGATTTCGTGGTTAATATTGGCGATCTATTGGATTTTCATGCTATTAATATGCACACCCACGATCCTGACTTATATTCTGCTGGGCATGAATTAAAAGCGGCTAGAAAATATATTCACGAATTAGAATCAATTTTTCCTAATATGATTGAAGTAGAAAGTAATCATAGTAGTTTAGTATATAGACGAGCATTAAAATTTGGTATGTCAAGAGAATTTTTAAAAGACTATGGTGATTTTTTAGGTACAAAGAAATGGAAATGGACAGATGATCTAACTTTAAAAATGAGTAATGGACAAAAATGTTTCTTTACACACGGAAGATCAGCAGATGTTTTAAAGGTATCTCAAACAATGGGTATGTCTGCAGTACAAGGACACTATCACACCAAGTTCTTAATAAGTTATTGGGCAAATCCAGATAATCTTTTCTTTGCTATGAATGTAGGATGTTTAATTAATCAAAAAAGTCTTGCCTTTGCTTACGCAAAAAATTTTAAAACAAGATTTATATTAGGTAGCGGTATGATTATAAATGGCATACCTAAACTATTACCTTTAGTCTTAAATAATAAAGGTGATTGGATTAATAAATTAGTTTAAAAGGGCGATAATAGCAACAACTGCTATTGCTATACCAACAGCAATTTTAGGATTAGCTTTTGCTAAATCCCATACTTGTTTTATTTGTTTCATAGTTTTCTCCATTATTTCCATCCTATTGATGTTGCGTGAATTTTTGTTTCTTTTGAAGAAGCACTTTGATTATGTGTAGTAATTTTATAACACATTGAAGTACCACTTGGTTGTCCTGAAATATCTAAATCGTGGAAAGCTAAAATCTTTTTATTTGTTCCCCAAGTTCCCTCATCTACTAAAGTTCCTTGTGTAAAGTTTGCTCCACTATCTCTTGAAATCCAACCTTTAATATCTGTATTTAATGTTGCAGTTCCAGCTTGATTTTCCATTAACATAACCATATCTGCTGTTGTTGGAACAGACATAGCTGTTGTATCATTTGATTGTAAAACTAAATCAGCCCCTGCCGCATCTACTGTTGTTTTTCTTCTTATAATAACTACCCCAGAACCACCAGCCGCTGATGTATGAGTTGCCGCTGCCCAAAGACTACCACCTCCGCCTCCGCCAGTATTAGCTGTTCCAGCAACTGCCGCAGTGCTTGGAGTATATATAGCTCCGTGTCCACCTCCACCAGCACCACCATCACCAGCAGTTCCAGTATTAGTGTTACCACCAGCTCCGCCACCACCAGCATAGGTTACAGCAGAACCAGTTATTGAAACTGATAAACCATCTCCACCTTTTCCACCATCATAAGTAGAATTATTACCTCCAACTGCACTCGCACCACCACCTCCAGCACCTGTACTATTATCAGAAGTTCCTCCAGCATATCCTTGACTAGCAGTTCCATCACCAGCCGCACCGCCACTAGCAGTATTATAACCAGCACCACCACCTGAACCTCCATCACCTCCAGTAGGGTCAGCAGAATAACCTCCACCTCCACCACCTCCTATTGAAGTGATTGTAGTTAGACCAGAACCTGAAATTGAGCTATCTCCTCCAGCTCCTCCTCTATTATCAAGGTCAACTGCACCTCCAGCACCAACTGTCATTGTGTAAGTTGTACTAGCACTAAAACTTATTTTACTTTCAGCAGAAGCTCCTCCGCCTGAAGTTGAGCCATAAGAAGTTCTTAAACCTCCAGCTCCTCCGCCACCTCTACCATAACCAGAACTATCAGATGCATCTCCTCCAGCACCTCCTCCAGCAACAACTAGAAAATCTATATCAGATTGTGCTGTGTTAGTAGAAAAAGTACCTGCACCTGTTCCTGTCCATTTATACCAAGTATAATCTCCATCTACTCCTGTTGAATCTGCGTCATGTGATATAGTTGGAGTTACAGGTGTAGCACCTAAATAGCCACCAGTTTCTAACATTTCTCCTGTAGAAGCCGAAGCATCTATTCCTGTAGCATCTGTAAATTCATCAATGATTTGGTCTTGTAAATTGTATTTTGCTAAACTACCATTCACAGCAGTTTTAAATCCTAATAAAGCTATATTACTTTGTAATTTGTTATCATCATAAGAAGTTACATGAGCTGTAACTGAAGCCGCAGGTAATGTTAAAGTTTTAGAAGATAAATTTAATGTACTTGCTAATTTATCTGCTGTTACAGAAGAATCAGAAGGTACACCTATATCATTTGTATCACCTAATTTTAATATTTTAATTGTTTCTCCACTAGCTGGTGCTGAACTAAATGTAAGAGTAGTATTAGATACAGTAAATGCGTCTGTCCAATGTTGAACTACACCCGATAATATAACAATTAATTGATTAACATTACCAACAGATTCTGACATAGTAAAATCTACTCTACTACCATCAAAACTTTCTGATAATGTTATAACTTTAAACTCACCTGTATTTAATGATCTTCCTACATACGGCATTAGTAATTAACTCCTATTCCTTCTAATCTCGTTTCTTTTGAACCACTTGCTTGATTTGCCCAAACTGCTTTGTAACGAACATCTGTACCTGAAGTACAAGTCGTTTCGCCTAATCTTACTTGTTTAATTCCTGTAGAATAAACTGGTGTAATTGCAGAATAGCTTGATGCTTCTGTCCAATTTGAACCCCCATTACAAGTAAAGTATATTTTTAAATCTGTTCCTAAAGTTGCTGTTCCAGCATTATCTTTGTATAACATTGTGCCACCAACTTTTGTTTTAGCTGAACCTACTGTGTTAGCTGATTGAATTAATGTTCCAGTTGCATTTATTCCAGTAGTTGTTGTAGGTGGTGTAAAGTTTGAACTGTATCTTGCTACTGATGACATTCTAAAATGGTCTATCCAACCTTGGACATTTTCTGTTGTGT
>VTLG01002275.1_pt1 | contig 42483 bp, 69 predicted proteins | sample 4694571 | NCBI WGS metagenome assembly VTLG01 (sample SAMN12604809, study PRJNA352737) | marine metagenome | biome: ENVO:00000447; feature: ENVO:00000209|ENVO:00000569|ENVO:01000036; material: ENVO:00002151; isolation source: viral sequences binned using virsorter ...
ACGTTTTGCTAAGAATGCTTTTTTTTCAGGTGTAGCATCTACCACCATTTCTTGTGCTTGTTCAGCCATTTTATTTTCTCCTTGGGGTTATCGTAGCCATATCGTAGGGGGATAAGTAGCCAACTATGTGGATTATTTTTTAGAAGCTAATCCACCTCGCTTCATTTTTTTCTTTGCTTTTGGTAAGTTTTTCTTTTTTATAAAACCACCTACTGCAGTAGAAAATCCCATGTCAGATGAATCTGCACCTGTAGATGTACCACCTGTGTCATTACTTTGGTCATCACTGTAATCTACTTGTGGTGTGGTATCATCAAATACAGACATTGCATCTTGATATGTCTGTGAACCTGTGTATGAAGGTATACTTGTATCACCTACAGGTGTATCTTTAGTTGGAAAAGCACCTGTGTCTGTTTTTGTTTCTTGTTTTGTATCGTCAGTACGTGTAGGTGTTTTAACTTCAGGTTTTTTATCTTTTTTATCTTTAAATGCATTTATAAAGCTCTCTGCTCTCTTGTATGCTTTAGAGTCAACTGGATTTCTTCTCATCACATCTCTTGCAGTTGCTTTACTTCCTACAAAACCTGTCTTAGCAGATATAGCCATTGCTTCTTTAAAATCAGAAAAAGAAGCATAGGTTGGAACTTCGTATGCACCACCTGCCTGTCCATCTTCATCAAACGTATAACCTGTCTCTGCATCTATATCACCCGGATTTCTACCACGTTTAAATGTAGGAGCTACACCGAGTTCCTTCGTTATCTCTGCTAAACTTTTTCCATACATAGCTTGTGACAGTCTCTCTTGTTCTGCTCTTTGTTCTGCTTCAATATCATCTACAAATCCTGAAGGGTCAGCAAAATCTGCAGTTTTATAAGCACTAAGTATATTGTTCAGTGCAGTGGGGTCAGGGTTACCTATTTGTTTAAACGCTTCTACAGGATTGTAAGTTCCTGCTTTATATAACTGTGCTCCTAACATAGGTATTGTCATAGCTCCCGGAGCCATAAGATTAACTAAACCTGCTCCTGCTTGTTCTATTGCTTTAGATAAACCTGTACGACCTTTTGATTTTTCTAAGGCAGCCAATACAGATAATCCTCTATCTCCACCTTTCATTTGTTCTAAATTTCTTTTTGCCTCATCAGGAGATTGTGTTTCAAAATTAGTATCTAAAGGTTTACCTGCACCTAGTCCTGTTACTTGTGTGCTTCGTATAGTTGTATCTGTAGTATCATCACCACTATCTTGAACTCTTGTAGTTCTAGTTCCTGTGCCTGTAGCAGTGCCTTGAGTTGGTTTTGTATCAGTTGGAGTTTGTGCAGTTACATATTCTGTATAGCCTTCAGGTACAGGATATATAGGTTTATCATTTATAAAAGGTATAAATAATCTTTGCCCTGCTTCATTTCTATATTCTTTTGTAACTCTTGTTCCACCAACTGCAGGTATTAACTGTTCAAATGTAGGACCTTTACCTGTTTGTGTTTGACCTACAACAGGTATAGGAGATTTAGCAGGTGGCACAAAAGGTTTGAAAGGTGCTACAGACTGTTGATAGTTTTTTAAATTAGAAGGTTGTGTGTATATATTACTTGGAACTTGATATGTTCCTGTATTAACTGCTCCACCCTCTGCCATATTAATATCATTTATATTAAATGGTAAATCGTCAGGCAGTGTAGCTTCTTCTGAATTACCTAACTGACCCATCTTATCCATAGTATTAATACCTTGCTTCGCCTGTTGTCTTAGTTTCATAAGTTTTTCTAAGCCATGATATCTTACCACATCGGCAGGTAGTACAAACTCTCCTTCACTTAATTGTGCAGGTATATCATCTCTTACTTCTTCTGCAGTAGATGCTTTAGGTATTTCGTTTCCTGATACAGGGTCTCTCTTAGCAGGAGACTTTGCCATGCCTAAATCGCCAAACATTTCTAACTGTTGTGATTCCAAACTTTTTTTAGGAGTACCACCTACGTTCATCCCCATAGTTTCTGTTTCAGGCTCTGTCTTTGCCACAACGTAATCGTCTATACCTTCTTGCATACTGTCTCCTTCTAGTAATCCACCCTTTGAAAATTTTTTACCAAGAATATTTTCTACTTCTTTTTTATATGGTAAATCTTTAACACCTTCCTGTTGTTGTATGGCTTTGACTTCATCTCGTGATAATACTCTATTTACTTTCATGTTACCACCAACTACCCAATTATCACTATCAGCCTGACCATCTACATACCTATAACTACCACCTACAGGAACTCTATCATTTATATCTGTTTTTCCTTCTTTAAGTAACATATCTTCATAGTTTACATCATCTGCCATTTCTACTTCTGCAAATACTTGGTCTTCAGCACGTCTCTTTACATAGAGTTGTCCTTTTCTTTTTTTTATAGCCTCAGGTGTTATTCCTGCCTCTAATAACTTCTTTGCCTCTGCATCAGTAATTTTTATATCTTGAGGACCTATATGTGTTGCCACAGGTTTTTGACTAGCATGATACCCCGGTCTAGCTGCCACTGCTAAAACTGTTCCGTGCTCTGCTCCTTCTTTTGGTTTAGATACAGAATATCCTGCATCCTTTAACATATCTCTAGTCTTTTCATCAGGAACAACTATCTGAACCCCTGTTCCTTTTTTCTTTTCACCCTTTCCTCTTTTAGCACCTTTACTTGGAACATATAATCTTCCATTAGGTGCAGTAAATGCTTCTTTAGGAAAGTTAGCTTCTGTAAATACTTTCTCAGGTATTCTTGTATCTGCGTCTACGAATAAAGGATATAATCCCCCATCATCTCTTTGCACAAATAACTTGTAGGCTTTTCTTGTTTTTGTAAACTCTTGTTGTCCTGTTCCTTGTGAAACATCAACAGGTTTTTCTTTAGGTTTTTGTAAAGCCTCTTTAGTTTGCTTTCTTACATCCTTTGCTTCTTTCGCTACCTTTCTAGCTGCTTTTATGAGTGAACTAACCATTACTTATCTTTGCCTATTACTTCTTCTCTTAGTAGTTTAAGTTTTTGCAAAGTATATATACTACCTTGTGCTCTATGAACAGTTGCCATATCATTAGCTTGTTCCAATACTCTGTGATGTGAGTTTATAACTTCATCTAAATATTTATTGAAGTGGTGCTGATGGTTGACCATCGGCTTGAGGTTGCTCAATATCTGTTTGTCCACCTTGATTATCTCCTGAAAATCCTTGTTCTCCCGGAATAGGTGCTTGACCTGTTCCTATCGTTCCTCCACCTGCTCCTGTTGGGTCTAGGGGATTAGCACCTGCAGGAGGTGGTGGTGCTTGTTCTTGAGGTTGTTGTCCTCTAAAATCTTTTAACAGTTCAGCCTGTATTATCGCCTCTCTCATATCGTTAGTAACTTTTGCAGGGTCTAAATCCATAGCTTTAGCTATCTCTCTAATAATATAATCAAACTTAGCAAAAGGTGCAAGAGAAGGATTAGAAGCAACTTGTAAGAAAGACATAAGTCTCTGTGACCTAATTTCATTAGCCATAAGACTTTCTGTGCCACGAGCTATAACTTCTAAGTCACCTTTTATTTCAGGATTAAAATTAAATTGCATATTGAATCTAAACAATCCTTCACCCAATGGTTTAAGTAAATAATCATCTACATTTTTAATTACAGTTTTAATACTACCTGAAGCAGCATTCATTAACATTGATATACCTGATGCAGTTCTACCTACACCTGATACACCTGTTTGACCATGAGCAAATGATGGCATACCTGTACTCTCATCTGCCAACTGTCTTGCTTTGTCAAACAGTTGCATATTTTCATTTGATACGTTTGGAAACTTTGTACCGAATATAGCTTGACCCGGTGCTCCACCTTGTCTTCTAAATACTTTACCCGGATATACAGATAGGTCTTGTCCCGGAACTAAATTAGTTTCGTCTACTTCTATTAATAAGTTTCCTGACAATACTGCATTATCTACTGCCATTCTCATAAAACCATTCATCAATGTTTGAGTATCATCCATATTTTCTGCAAGACCTACACCAAAGAAAGAATATGGATTTAGTTCATAGGGTGCTGCAGTATAAGGTATCTTTGCAGGTTTAAATGGGTTAAGAACTACTCTTAATAATTTTCCATTACAAACCCATATATTAGCTTGTATTTCAGTAAATTCTTTTAATTCTTTTGGTATATCTATATCTTGCTCTTCAATCATAGCAACATCTATGATACCCCAATACTCAAGAACTTCAAATCTATCTATATAATTTTCTTGATTATAATCTGTTAAATCATCTTCCCAATACTTCTTAACATAGTTTTCACCACCTGCTATAACTTCTTCTATAACATTTTCTCTAAAGTAAGGTCTTCTTTTTAGTGACCTTAATTCTGTTCTAGACATTTTATGTCTTTCAATAACGTATTGTGCTTGATTTATATTTGTGGAGTCAGGGTCAGGATAAAAGTTCCAAACAGAAACATTATTAACTTGAGGTATTGTTTTAAATATAGGATTATACTCACCATCCTCATCCCAATTAGGATACTCTTTATCTATTGCAAAAGGACCTTTCATTACTCCTGTGCCAAACAAAGCCATTTCAAAGGCAGTGCTTCTTAAATGTTTATTAGCATCAGACTCTTGTAGTTGGTCAACGATTTGTTTTTCCATAGATTTAGCTGCTATCATAGCAGGACTAAATGTTACTGACGAAGGAGTTTTTCCAGCTTCTTCTTTAAGGTTTTCAATACTGCCCAAATCTTCTGACAAAGGACCAAGCCTGTCTTGTAAACTTTGTACAGTAGCTCCTTTAGGTAAATCTTTGCCATCACCACTGTAACCATAAGGTGATTGTACTTCACTAGGTTCATTACGTAGTTCTTCAGGTTCTTTAGGGTCAAACGATACATCTTTTGCAACTCCTTCAGGTAATTCTGTTGGCTCTATACTTATTGGAAATTTATTCCCTGCAAATAAAACATCAACAATCTGTCCATAGGCTGCTAATGTTTTAGTTTTAGTTATCTTTATAAATACTCTAGATTTTTCTGCTTCAGTAAATTGAACATCAGGACCATATAAACCTCTGTAGTTTCTATAGGCTCTAACCCATCGTAGTTCATCTTCATATCTATAGTCTTCTGCTTTTTTAAAACTACTCATTACATGGTCAACTATATTGCTAACTTTGTAATCCGTTTGTTCTGTTTCGTCAGAGTCTTCTAAAGCAATAGCTTCATCTTCAATATTTATTTCTTCTTCTGCCATATTAATATCCAAAGGTTGAGTCGGCTACAGGCATACTACTTTTAGGTCTACCCATAGGTTCATAGTCAAATATACTAAATCTTGGTCTTGACATTATACCATATCTTAAAGCATCATACAAGTGGTCTTCTGCTTTTGTATCCACATCTTCAGGATTCTTTTTATCTAGAGGTATAGCAGGTAACTGTGAGATTGTTTCTGTGCAAGTGTTAAAAAATATCATTCTTGGTTCTTCAGTAAACTCGTCAACTTGTAATCTTCTGTGTATCTCATTTTTACCTGATACTCTACTTCCTCTACTTCTATCTGATGGTCTAAATCTACATCCCTTTTGTATCATCTGTTCTGCTAAACTAGGTCCTGTATCTCCACGTTTATGCCAAAGAGAACTATCTAATACACCATATTTTATGTTGCCATCTTCAGATTCTAAATCTAATATCATATCTGCCAAATCTGTGGCAAGGACTTTAGAAACATACAACTCTCTATATACAACAAGTTGCTCATTTGGATTAACAGCAAACCACAACACAGCACTATAAGAGCCATAACCATAATCGCAAGACCTAAACTTGACCCAATTTCGTGGAATGTCAAAAGGTTCAGTAACGTGAATATCCCTATCAAACTCAGTAAAAGCAGCACCTTCTTTAATATCCCAATCACCTTCAAGCAACTGTCTTTGTTGGTGTTCAGGTAAGGAAAGAAGCATCGCTTCGTAATCTCCCTGACTTGATAAGTATGGATTATCAGATAATCTAGCAGGTATGAATCTTCTTTTAAATAATGCTTGACCTGCTTTAGTGTGTCCGTCAGGATATTTAAGAACCTTTCCTGTTTCAATGTTTGTGGCATCAAATGCTCTTCCATAAGGTGCTGGGTCAATAAACATTTTCTTAACCCATTGATGACCCGGACCTCCCGGATTCGTTGTTGCTCTCATATACACAGGTAAATCATGTGCAGTAGAACGAAGTCTTGACCTCATGTAGTTCCAAGCAAATGGTGTTGCCCATTGCGTTAATTCGTCAAAGCCTATCCAACTAAAAGCTAAACCTTGATATCGTAGTACATCATCATCTCTATCTAGGTATGACATCCACAGTCTTGCACCTGATGGAGCTACCCATTGCATCTTTCTTTCTGACCACTTTATTCCTTTGTATATTAAAGGATATAATTCTCTTGACTTCCAAACAAGTTCTCTTAACTCTTCTGTTGTATGTCTAAGTAACAATCCACTAAACTGTGGATGATTCATATAACGTAGTGGGTCTGCTAACATAGCATATGATTTACCACCACCTGCACTACCACCATACAAAACTTCTCTTTCAGGAGAAGCAAGAAACTCTGTTTGAGGTCCTTCGTTTGGCTTAAAGACTACGTTTTGTTCTTCAACAGGTATAGCCTCTATGTCATTTACTACCTCAGGCTTTTGCTCCGACTCTACTTTCTTCGATGTTTTTCGCTTTTTGTATTGCCTTTTCTGCGTAGTCAGCCCATCGTTTAAGAGTTCTAGCCTTGTTCTTACGTTGTCGTTCATGTAGTAATCTTTTTCTTAATCCTATGTGAGATATTTCTCTTCCTGTTTTAGTTGTTAGCCAATTAGCAACTTGCCTTAAAGAATATTGTTTTATATATTTTCTAGCTAATTCTAATGCTTCTAACTCATAGGGTATAGGGTCAAGTAATTCTTTATCATCTTTGTTTATCACATACCCAAAAGGTATTGTTCTTGCTATACGTGGTATCTGTATCCACTCCGTCTGTTCTTCGTTTTTTAAATCTGTTGGTTGTGGGAGCTTCCACTTACCTAAACTTCTATCCATTACTTCTTCTTTGGTGGTAATATCATTACACCACCTGATGCCTCTACTTGTACTTTTTCAGTTTTAATTAATCCCACTCTATCAAGCAATTCTTTTGCTGCACCAAGTTTATCTCTAATACCTAATTGTGTTGGGTCATCCATACCACTTACCATAGCAACTGCTGCCTTAGGTGCATTACGACTCATATATAGTTGTGTTTCTTCCATTATCTCATCCTTCATAGATGCGACAATGGCAGAAGTTCCTGAATGCTCTGAGTATCCTGCAAGTAGTTTTGCTTGTACAGGGTCTCCATTAGCTTTGTCAAACAAAACTTCTAGAAACTTTTTCTGTCTTTCTGTTAGCTCACGTTTTTTTGTTGTCATACAGGTACACCATATCGCACAACTCTATCAATCAAACGTTGTGCTCTGTTTGGAGTTTGCTTAAACCATCTACTGTCTTCCATTTGCAAAGCCATTTCACGATAGTCTTCTACTTCTACGGCAGCAATCATGAGTTTAAACTTACGTAATCGAGGACCTCCAAGTTGAAATGCCATATTTATTAATACGTGTTGTATATCTTCAGGCAAAGAATTAAAGTCATTAAATATATCTTGACAGTCATTTATAGCAGTTTGAACATCTTTTTCAAACCACTCTTGCACTTGTTCTTCAGATATAGAAGTGCCAATAGGTCCTGCATATATTTCCTCATCCCACTCAGTAATCAAATGTCCGATTCCCCCGGTCAAATGCCCTTCACTGCAATGGTATGTTTCATATTTACATCCTTCGTCAGCTTCTATTTCTTTTCTTAATATATCTAGATTCATCTTCTAAGTCCTTGTCTACGTTGTTCTGCGTGTAAAGACTCAACGTGTTTACGATAAAAATAGTTTCCTATTTTACTAATTATAGCAGATATCTGCAAAAATGTCAAGGTTTTTATACTCACTTCTTCTTCCTAACTGCTCCACCTTTAGATACCATTGTTCTTCTTCTGTTTGGTATTTTTCTTCTTTGTGCTTGTGCAATAGGTTCTGCAGTAGGTATTCTTCTTCTTATATTAGGATTTGTTACTGCTTGTTGAACAGGTGCTGCAGTTTGTTTTTTGCTACCCATAGCTGCAGTCTGCTGTTGTCGTGTTTTTTCTACAGCTTGTTGTAAACGTTTTCTTGCCTCTTCAATTTGTTTTTGAGTAGGCATTCTTTGTTGTTGTTTCATTTGTTGTCTAAACTGTTTTACTATATCTATCCCTTTAGGTATAGGTCTTCCTTGAGCATCTAGACCTCTTCTAAGATTAGACAGATAAGCATTATATCTAGATATCTCCACCCCTCTCTGTGCAGGAGATAAATTTGCTCGTTTTATTCTGTCAAGAAATCTTTTTCTACTTTGGGAACTCAATTGTTGAGCAATACTTCTTCTTCTTTGAGCATTGAAGTATCTTCTTAATTGTGCGTCTGACATTTTTTGTAATTGTTGATTATTAAAACTAGGTATGGGTCTTCTAGGTAGTCTAGTTATTTGAGGTCTTCTAGGTTTTAGTCTAACGTGTGCAAATCCTCTGTGTGCTTTTACTTTAGATTTTTTTTCTGCCATAATAACCTCTATTTTTTCTTTAACATTTTTGCTGCTTGACCTACACCTTTAATACCAAAAGATGCAGATATAGCGATGTACAATAAGTATTGATACCAATCAGGTAATGTTGCCAATACTTCAAAGCCTTGTTGTACATATTCTCTCATTCCCGGAATGAAGACTAAAATTGCAGGTGCTAATAAAACCACTAAGGCAAACTCGTCTTTCCAGCTATCATTTGTAGCATCAGCCATTTTGCCTTCCCATTCTATTTGTCCTGTAGCCACTTTCTCTGCTACAGTTGCTCTTGCTTTTGCCTCTGCTACTTTTGCCTTACCTTCTGCTTTTGTTTTTTCTAGTTTGTTTTGAAACCATGTTCCTGCGAGATTTGCTATTGGTCCTATTAATGCTTGTATCATTGTTTATCTTTTCCTGTAATCTTCGTGCTCTTTCTAATTCTTTTGCCTTAACTGAATTTACGAAATCTTGATGTTTTCTTTGCAATCTTTTTGGGTTGTTTAGCCACCTGTTTACCTGCTCGTTTCGCTTTTCGTTTAGCAGCAGTAGAGGCTGCGTATTCACTGGGAGAAAGAGCCTTAATCGCTGCCGTAGGTAAATAACGTTCACCAGTAGCCTTTGACCCTTGTGTACTAGGTTTACCTGACTTGGTTCTCCATTTTTGTTTACCCCATGCAACTAAAGACCTCTGTGATTTTTTAAGTGCCATTATATTTTACCTGCCAATTTTGCTGCATAATATACTACAGCTACTAATCCTGTAAATGATAGTGATACTCCAACAACCCATTGTACCACTGTCATAATCTCTTCTCTTCTTTTTTGTGCTAGTCTTTCTTGTTCTCTTCTAGCTTTTCTTGCTTGAGCCTGAAACTTCTGCCAATCTGCCCATAATCCCGGTCTGCCTATATATATCATTATTTGTTTGAGTTCTTCTTCTTTTTGTCTTAGCTCCTCTAGAGCCATGAACTCTTCTAAGTCTCCACCTGTAACTCCTTTTGCTTTGTGCTTATTTACTTCTTTTTCTATCTTCTCTTTAGCAAAAACAAAATCAGAAATCTGTTTGCCACAACTAGCAAGTTCTTTTCCGTTACTAACGAAACTTTTTATTACACTAAAGGCAGCGTTAGCTGCTGCTAGTTCTGCTAACATTTTATTTCCTTACAGGTTTACAATATGCAGTTATGCGTTGACCTCCATCTTCTGTGGGTATAGTTGGTTGGTTATGCAGTCTTTCTGCAAAATAGAGACATCTGTCAATGTCTTTAAATCTTTGTGTCTGATTGACTATCTGTTTGTCTATCATAAATATCAGTAAGAACTCTATCATTATGATGACAATCGCATGAGCACTCTTCGCAATCGCAATCGTAACATTCGCAAGTCTTACACCTTTTTCTTTTTTCGTTCATGTGCTCTCTTTAATTGTTCTTTTGCTCTTTTAAATATTGCTACAACTTCAGTCTTGCCCATGACTTTGGCTCTTTGTTCAGCGACTGTAAGTATTTGTATCTTTCTCGCATATGGCTTATTAATTTTTTTAACTTTCGCAACTGTTGCTCTTGCGTCTGCCGGTGTCGCAAATTTGATACTAACTGTATCCTTAGGGTTCTCATCCGTGTATAAACGTCTGCCAGAACCTTTTGGTTTTTTGCCTGTGCCAACTTTAGGGTCTTTTTTCTTTTTAGTTGCGATAGCCACCACCTGCTGCTTTATAGGCTTTAGCCATCATTTGTGCTTTACGTGCAGACCATTGACCCGGAGCACCACCCTTGCCACCTGCTTTTATTCTGTTGAATATTCTTTTACGCATTGCAGGTTTAGTGTAGTTACCTGCTTTGTTTACAGTGCTACCACCTTTGTTTAATTTTATAGAAGATAAAGCTTTTGCTTGACCTGCGTGAGCCTTACTAGCTTTTTTTAATTTACCTGCTACTTTTTTAATTGTGCTTTTAGCTTTTTTTATTGCCATTTTTTTTCGCCTTTGAGGGTAACAATCCTTTATTCACTGCTCTAGCTCTTTCAGAAAAACCAAGTTTCTTTTTACTTCTTATTTTTTTTCTTATTGTTTGAAGTTTTGCCACCATCTGAATATAAATTGTTAAATGTTGTAAAAGGGTCTAAGTAGGATTCGTGTGACTCTGCTGAGTGTAGCCACTGTGAAGGTGCAAAGTCAGGAGCACCCTCTCCTGTTACCCATAATGCAGGACTTGTTGCTCTCACTCTATTATTCGGTAATGCAACAATGTTACCTGTCCACTTACCTGCATCTAGCAAATACAATACGTGAGATTGTTTATGTTGTGCAGGGTCATCTGCTATGTCACTCTCAGTGTAGTCAACAGTGAACATATATTTAGCAGTATAAAATGCATTGTCTATTTTGCATAGCCAAGGTGAGGAACTTACTCTATCCATGACTATTACACTATGATTTCTAGCTTCACAATCCCAAGGTTGACATAAATGGTCTTCCATTGGCTCTGCCCATTCATCTACAGGTATGTCAGCTACGAGTGCCTGTATCGGCATCCTTGCCCACATTGCACCACCATGAACGTTGTCATCTTCGGTGCAACCTGTAAATACAACCTGAAAGCTCAGTGACCTATCAGGTATGGTGTTAACTGCAAATGCTATTGCGTGTAGGAACTCACCATGATAATTTTGATGATTACAAGTAAACTCTTTACGTACCCAGCACTTGAAATGGGGTACGTTACTTATAAGGTAAGACATTACTTACGTCTTGCTGCTCCACCCCTAGCCATGTACTTGGTCTTTTTCATTCCACCTTTAGCCATATACTTTGTTTTTTTCATACCACCTTTAGCCATCATTTTAGATTTCTTTTTAGCAGCACCACCACGATTCATCATCTTGGATTTTTTCTTTCCGTGCATTGGCATAGTTATTTCTCCTTTTTGCCTTTTTTCTTCATCATGTCTATAGAAACAACTAGTAATCCACCTTTTCTATAATCCATGTTACTCATGCGTGGCTTTTTAGCCATGCCACCACCATACATAAATCCCATATTGTTTCTAACTTTAGTAGGGAGCATGGATAGTCCTTTGCCCTTTTTTCCTTGGGGTATTTGTTTTAAAGCCATGTTAACATCTCCATCTTCTTCTAGCTTGTCTTAGTCGGCTATTTGGGTTCTTTGCTGCTTTAGGAAATTTTTTCATCTGCCCTGCACTTCTAGCACAAAATGACTTTCTTCGTGCTGCTCTTTTACCTGTAGGCTTTTTTTCTGTTACTGCAGTTTGTAATTTACTACCCGGGTTTTGCCTTCTATATTTAGCGACACCTTTCTTGGTCATTCCTGCACCACTTTTTGTGGGTCGCATATCTCCACTTCTTAAAGTGAAACCTTTTAATCCACCTCTTTTACGTTTGGTTGCCATGTTGTTTTTATCTTATCGCCTTCTGTCTCCATGTTTAGGCATTTATAACTCTTAGGAAAGTACATCGGCATATGAACTGGCATTCCTTGTGCTATTTCATAAGCTCTTGCTAAACACTTATCATGGGTTGCGTGTGGACTATACAAATCTTTTAACGTTACACACATATTTGGACTGCCTATCAGACAAGCCAATACAAATAATTCATACATCTTTTAACATTCCTTCAGCTTTCATTGCATTCTCTACGTGCTTCAGTGTATAACGTTCACCGGTCTTTGCTTCTATCGCAGCACGTACATAAAACACGGAACTGTGAGGGATGTGTAGACTATTTAACTTATTATTACGGATAGCATCGTAAAATGCTTCTAACATATTCTCTGGTGTATATAGTTTTACTGATTTTCGTGCCATTGTCAAGGACTTTTGTTCAGGTACGAGAGTTTATATTTAAAAGAAACCACTTAATTGTTACATTTAAGTGTTTTTATATTAAATGTATTTATATTTTATATGTATACACTTAATATGTACACTCTCAGTGAGCCAGTTATACATCATTATACCAGATTTTCAGGATACTGTCAAGAAATAATTTAGTGTAGCAGTTATTTTGTGTATTTAGTGTGACTTTTATGCAACTATGTACAAGGGTAGCGTCAGTTTATATAGTGGTTAACACTTGAATTTTCACTTCTGTGTAGATTTCCATGCACATATCCACGCTACCCCCAGTGGCTACCTGCCTATATGCCATTTTTTTTCAATATATATATAAAAAATAGTGTTTCTCCTGTAAAATCTATAAAAAAATAACTTCTTTTATTCTATTTTATTTATTTATTACCTTTTTTCCTGTTTAAACTATTGTTTTTATTGAATTGTTAAACTGTTTTTATATGAGTTATTCATTTTACTTGTATAACAAAATAATATTATTTGAAATACAGGTAAAATTGAAAAGATGATGTATAAAAAATAATAAATCCTGTTTACACTATATAATGCAAAAATAAATTTTAGTTATATAAATAAAATGTTTGACATTTAAATAAGACTAATATCTAATGAACAAAATTAACTATTAAAAAGGATAAATTAAAATGGCAAATGTAAATATAAAAGATTATTATTCATATACAGGAATAAGACCAAAATATAATATTAATGGTGAAGAGTTAATTTATAATGATAAAATGAATAATGTAAAATGGAATGGTGGAATTGTTCAAGATTTAAATATGCATATTTATGGCGTTCACTATTTACCAAAAACAAAAAAAGAAATAATTAAATTATCTATTGAAAAAAAGTTATACAATAAAAGAAAATTATTTATTCAACAAAATAAAACTTTAATTAATGAATTGGAAAAAGTTAAAAATTGGAATACATTCGCAAATTCATTATTAACTTTTTTAAATAAAAATGGTTTTTTAACTGAAAAACAAATAAATTCAGCTTTAAAAATGATTGATAAATTAAATAAAAAATAACTTAATTACTCTCTTACTACAGGTTATAAAATGCCTGTAGTATAAGAGTTATTAAACTCAGATAAACTTAACATTGAAAGGAAACAAAACAATGCAAAATAAAAATAAAGCAATTACTTTTAATTCTATTGAAAAAGGTATATTAAAAGATTTATTAAAAATTCATATTAAAGGAGTTATAAAGCAACAAGAAAAAACAAATAAAAGATTAAAGAAAAAAGGTTTATTAAATGAATTTGAACCTGTTAAAAATCTAGATAAATATGATTGTTATGAATTTGAATATATTGAAATATTAGAAAAAATAAGTAATAAATTAAATTTATCTAAAAAACAAAATACAATTTTAGATAATTTATATAACTAAATGAAAGGAAACAAAACAATGCAAGAATTATCAAATAACTTAAAACAAAATAAAGAAGTTAATTATACAAGTATCAATAAACCTAAAATTGAATTAATTTATAAAACCAATTATGGTAATGCTCTTTTTTATCCTAACTGTTTTATATCTAAAAAATTTGTAAAACTTACTAAAACAAAAACTTTAAGTTTTTCAAATATAAAAGATATTAAAAGCATGGGATTTGAAATTATTATTACAAATTATAATATTGGCAATATAACAGATTTATTAACTGAAAGGAATTAAAACAATGCTGAAACAATTATTATTAACTTTACTATACATTATAATAATAGGTTTAATTATATCATTAATATTTATAACCTTTGCCTATGGTTTATTTAATGGTATAAGAAGTTTTTATTTTATAACATTATTTTTTATGTTTCTATTATGGTATATTATGTTTAATTTTCATGATTTAATTCTACATAAATAATTTTTATCTTGTAACATTACAATTAATTTTGTAGTGTTACATAATAAAGATTAATTATATAACTAAAAAAAGGAGCAAAAACAATGCAACAACTACATATTTCAAAAGGAGCTTTTAAAATGGAAGGTATTAACAATATATCTAGCAATACCTTAACCAATGAATATTGTATAAAACAAAAAGATAAAAAAGATATTATTTGTAATAAATGTTATTCTTTTAAAGGTTTAAATTTTAGAAAATCAATGGTTAATGTTTTACAAAACAATAGCGAATTATTAAGCAATTCAATTATTGAATGGGATAACTTGCCAAGAATATTTGATTTATATTTTAGGTTTTCAAGTCATGGAGAATTAATTAATTTAAATCATTTAGAAAATTTAAATAATATTTGTTTAAAAAATCCAAAAACTACATTTACTTTATGGTCTAAAAGATTTGATATTGTTAAAAAGTTTTTTGATAATAATGAAAAACCAAGTAATTTAATATTAATATATTCAAATCCTGTATTAAATAAACCATTGGAAAAACTACCAAAATATTTTGATAAAACTTTTAACAATGTTATTAAATTATCTTATAAAGATTTTTATAATCAAAAAATTATGTTTATAGATAAAAAAGATATTAATAAAACATTAAGAGCAAATATTAAAAAAGATTATGAAACATATAAAAATAATTTTGATAAAGATAATAATATTAATTGCTTTCAAAAATGTAAAGATTGTTTAATATGTTATACTTTTAACAATGTAAAAACCATTATTGAAAAAGCAAAATAAATTTAATACTCTATTAGTACAGGAAATAAAAAACCTGTACTACAGGAGTGTTAAAACTCGATTAAACATATAACTAAACTAGGAGTAAATAAAATGTTTCATATGATAGTATACACAATAGCAATAATTGAATTGTGGATTTTATTTATATTTTTATTAATAATAACTTAAGGGAGCAATAACAATGTTTAATAATTATAATAAAACAGAATTACTTTTTTTATATAATTACATTATTAAAAGTAAAAATAATGATGTATGGTATAATGAAAAGAAATATAATAAACAATATATTTTAAATAAAATAAAGGATAAATTAAAATGAAAAAATTAAATGCAAAACAGAAACAGGAAATAAAAGAATTAAAAAATGATGTTAATTTATTAGCTAACTTTATAAATAACTTTTGTACTGTTAACACTATTGGAATGAGTTTAAACCAATATCAAGATTATGTCTTAATTAAACAAATAATAAAAGATGTTAATAACAAATAATAAAGATAAAATAAATTGTGTAACCTGTAATAAAAAAGATATAATATATAAGATGTATATTTTTAGTAACAGGTTACATTGTTTTAAATGTAGTATGAACAGATTAAAAGGAGTATATAAAAATGACTATATCAAGAGATAAAAAAAGATTAAGGTTTTGGAAAATGAAAAGACAACAGGTGAGAAAATCTATTGAATACAACAGGTTATATAACATGAAATATTTTTTAGGAGGTTTTGAAAAATATAGATATGAATATAACAGGATGGAAAAAAAGAATAAATATATTAAAAAAGTTTATTGACAATTAATTTAATATATGTATTATAATTGTATAACTAAATGAAAGGAAAAAATACAATGCAACAATTAGTATTAAAAAACATAGATGTAAGAAGTTTATCTTTTAAAACAAAAAAAGGTAAAGTTTGTAATCATTGGATTTTCTTAATTCAAGATAATTTTAGGGATGAATTAGGAAGATTTACCAAGTTACCAAAAAATGCTAGGTTTTGGGATAAAGAAGAAGATAAACAATTATCTTTACCATATTAAAAAAACTTATTGACTAACACATTAATTTATTTTATTGTGTTAGTTATACAATTAAACAACAACAACAATGGAGAAAAATAAAATGTTAGACACACAAAAATTAATACAATTAGATGATAATTTATTATTTGATATTGCTTATGAAAAAACAAGATTAGCAAGTAAAAAATATGTTATCAATACCTTAACTGATAAACCTATTGGAATTGTAGGAAATAGTTTTAAGACTACATCACATAATAATTTTATTGATGCAGTAGAGGGAGTTATAAAAGCAAATAGAACATCATTAGAATTAGCTGATGCAAAAGTAAAAGTATCAACTGCTAAAGATAATGCAGTTATAATTGCTGATATTACCTTACCTAATGTTACAACTAAAATACAAACTGATATACATGAAACAACAATAGCTGAAAGGATTATAGCTTTACATGGTGTTGATGGTAGTATGTCAAATCAAGTATATTTTGGAGCAATAGATTTCTTTTGTACTAATGGTCAAATCTCAGGAGAATATGACAAAGTTAGGAGAAAAAATACTTCAAGATTTAATATAGATGTATTTGCTGACGAAGTACAAAATGCTAAACATAACTTTTATGAGCAATCTAAAAGACTAAATGCTTGGGCAAAAATTACTTTAGATGGTGTTGAAGTAAAAGACATTATTGCTAAAATTGTTAAATCAGATAGGAAAGCTGAAAAAATGAATAGCTTATATCTAAATGAAGTTAGCAATAGAGGTAACAATTTATTCTCTTTATATTCAGCATTTACTAACTATTCAAGCTATGCTGATGAAAGGAATGGATTTAAACTAAAAGAAATGGGCAATGATACTGAAAGCATATCTATGTGGAATAGAGAACAAGAGGTATCTAAATGGATTAGTTCTAAAGAGTTTAAGGAATTAGAAGTAGCCTAACAACAATAGAAAGGTGTTGCATTTTTGCAACACTTTTCGTTATATAACTAGGAGTATATAAAATGAAACAATCAAATGAATTACTATCCATTGCAACAAAATTAAAGTTTATAATAAAAGTAGCTAGGGATTATGAAATAGGTAATGACAATAGACTTTTATTTGTAGATGGATATAAGTATCTAATGAATGACATAGATAAACTTTTAAACAATATAAAAAATAAAAGGTATTGACAACACCTAAACTATATGCTATTACTTATATAACTAAATAAGAAAGGAAACAAAATGAAAAAACTAAAAACAAAAATCTACTTAGATATGGATGGAGTAATAGCTGACTTCTTTAAAGCAATAGAAGAAAGATACAATGTAAAACATTGGAAAGAAATAGATATGGAGCAATCAGTATCAGACTTAAAAGGAACTAACTTTTTTGGACACATACCAAAGTTTAAAACAAGTGATACTCTAATTAGTTATATAAATAAAATAACGAATGGAGATTGGAATATCTTATCTTCACCTTTAAGATACGACAATAATAACTCAGCGTTTTGGAAAAGATATTGGTTAGCTAAACATAAGTATACACCTACTGATGCAATCTTTACAGGTAGAAAAGAAAAGTATGCAACATACAAAGGCAAGGCTAACATTCTAATAGATGATAAGCCAAAGAATATAGAAAGATGGATAGCTAAAGGTGGTATAGGTATAAGATACCAAGCCAATGAAAATAGCTTAGACTACTTATACAAACAAATAGAAAGGTATATATAAAATGACCAAGCCAAGTTCACATTTAGTCAAGATGGAATTACTTAAAAGATTATACATAAGACATTGTAATATATTTGGAAAGGTAAGTGAAGAAAGATTTCAAGGTGTTCTTGATGGTTTTGATTTAAGTATGGAACTATCAGAAAGCATTAAGACTTTTGAAAAGGACATAAAAGAATACAAGAATAAGATAGCTTAGTTATACAACTGCTAACTGTTCTTAGTATAGGATAAGTGGGATTAATTATACAACTAAAACTAGGAGAAAAAAAATGACATATGATTATAGTAAATATGAATGGCAAATAGGAACTGAAGTGATAGGAAAGTCAAAAGATATTGACGTTACTTGTGTAGGTGCAATACATAATATAATTGAACATGATGGTAATATATATTATGCAGTTTGTAGTAGTTTGTTTTTATCTGAAGAATTAAAGAGGTTTTAATGACTTGGGTATTATATGTATTACTAATGACAGATACTAGAACTTTACAAGGTGTCTTATCTTCTCATTATTTTAAGACAGAACAAGAATGTAATCAGTTTTATATTGATAACAAATCTGACTTAGATAGAGATGTATATGAAAAATTTCAACCTCGTATAACTAAATTTGAAATAATTCAAATAGGTTGTATGAAAACAACTGCTTTAATGGATATTAAATAGTTGACAACAAGATAAAACAATGTATTATATTTATATAACTAGGAGAAACTACAATGCAACACAATGTAAAATACTATGCTAGTGAGATTGATAAATATCCTATCAAGGTAACTCAAGCAAACTTTCCTAACACAATACAGTTAGGAGATATACAAGACATACAACCATATCAATGGCAACAATCAACTGATATACTAGTAGGTGGTAGTCCATGCCAAGGATTTAGTTTTGCAGGAAAACAACTAAACTTTGCTGATGAAAGAAGTAAATTGTTTTTTGAGTTTGTTAGACTAAGAGATAAACTTAAACCTAAATACTTTCTACTAGAAAATGTTGTAATGAAAAAAGAATATCAAGATGTAATATCTAGTTATCTAGGTGTACAACCATTGATGTTAAACTCTAGTCTATTTACTGCACAAAATAGAAAGAGATTATATTGGACAAACTTTCCCATAGATTGTGATATACAAGATAAAGAGATAGTCTTACAGGACATACTAGAAGAGGATGGTATAGCCTGTAAAGAGATGACTAATGCTAATGGTAAATCACATTGTCTTACTGCTACATACAATGGTGCAGTTTGGTGGAATAGCATACAAAGAAAACAACGAACTATGGTAGGTTGTATTGAAGTAGGTCATGCTGAAGAGTATGCACACTATAAACATGAACAAGCCAAGAGAGTATACCACCAAGAGGGAAAATCACCTACACTATTAACAATGCAAGGTGGCAATAGAGAACCTAAGGTTGCTACTTATTCAACTAAAGGTGGTCGCATTGTTAATAGAAGATTAGATGAAAATGGTACAAGAAAAGATAATCAACTAGACTTACCATTTACAACACAAATAGAAGTTAGGCAAGATGATAAAACAAATTGTTTAACAACAGTACAAAAGGATAATGTGATTGTAAAAGGTATGACATGGAGAAAGTTAACACCATTAGAATGTGAGAGATTACAAGGTTTACCTGACAATTATACTAATCATGTATCAAAGACACAACGATATAAGATGTTAGGCAATGGATTTAATATTCCTACGATTAGTCATATAATTAAAGATTTACCTTTACATGAATTTGAATCTATCGTATCATGTTTTGATGGTTATAGTGGATTCCAACAAGCATTTAACCAAGAACTAAATAGGAGAAATAACAATGCAAGTTAAAAAATTAGTTAGTGATATAATTAAAATAAGTGATGACTTAGAAAAGAAAGATACTCAGCTACTCTATCAAGAAAAGATAATTGATGGTTTAAGAAGTCAAGTAAAAACTTTAAATGATGTCATTGAAGAAAAAGAGAAACTAATAGATAAATGGTCTCATGAAGAACAGAGATGGAGAAAGGCATATGCTAGAGATTGTTACACTCAAGGATGGAGATATGTATTTTCTGAGATACCTAATGACACAGAGGGACAAGAGTTTGTAGACACTTGTAAGAAGTATCTTAATAGGGAATCATATACATTGAGAGTAAAAGGTCAGCACATCAAGGATGAACTCAAAGGACAAGGAAGAACTGCCTATGGACAAAATTTAAATGAGTCATCCTGCATTAGAATTTATATAGATACAAAGAAAGGAGAATAATTATGAAATATTCATTAATAGATAAACTACCAAAACAAACTCAAAGAGAAATAAGAGTTGCTATGACTACTCAATCTTTACTTGGTAAAAAAACATACAAAGATGTTTACATAGGTAGTGGTTGGATTAGTTTAAATAAAGATAACAGATTAATTTTTAGAGAGGTAAAATAATTATGTGGGGTAGAATAATAGATTGGTTAAACATAGACTTTAACAAGAGATATGGAGAGGGTACAAAGTATGACCTTGACTATGGTAAACTTGTTATCATAGGACTATGCATTTACATAGCCATAAAGGTATCGTGATGTCTAAAAAAGATTATCCACATTGGGTAAAGGCATCTGATGATTCATTCAACAAGACGTTAAAATTAATAATAATAATACTGTATGCTTATGCAGTATTTCAAGTAGCAAAGGAGTTATTATCATGAGTGATAAATATGTTCAAAATGTAATTACATTAAAAAGAATTAAAAATGTAGTTACAGATATTAAAAATGATTTTTACGAGGGTAACGATAGTCACTCTCGTGCAGAATATAAAGGTGCTTGTGAAAGTTTAGATATGCTTATCAGACACTTTGAAGAAGTTATTTATGGAAAGGAGAATGTATGATTAAATTAATACATGATACATGGGATTCTGTCATGAACTATAAACACAATCCATTAAGACACATACCTGATTTAAATACTAGGCATATGGTTATGCAGGTGTTAGCTTGGATGTGGTGTATTACATTCTCTATGTATTTTGGTAGTATGTGGATGTTTGGTATAACTGCAGTTGCTCATGTATTTATATTGGGTGCAGTAGTAATAACAGTTGCAACATTTGAAACTGCAAAGAGAAAGCCAAACTTCTTTATACAAAAAGGATATCATACACCTAGTCGTAGTCGTGCTATATATTACAATGGTAAAAGATTTGAGTTAGATAACAATGACAAAGGAGGAGAACATGAATAATGAAGATTTGATTTGGTTAATACTAGGTGCTAGTTCAGTAGCATTTATATTTGGATATTTTGGAGTAGGATTGTAATAGTTATATGACTAAGACAAAACAACAACAAAAAGAAGATGATATGATATTATTATCTTGGGAAGATTATTCAAAAAAGCACAATGTTTATTCTTTGTTAGTTTGGGTAGTCTATATTATAACATTCATACCTATGTTTATAGCATGGGTTATAATAGAGTTTAGGAAAAATTAAATGTATAAATATAAACTTGGAACACAAGTTCAAGGTGCAGAATATATTCAAGGGAATCTTGTTTCAATAATGGAAGGTATAATAATCAAAAGAAAAAAATGGAGTGGAGAAAATTGGTACACCATTGGTAACTATAAATGGAATGGAGATTACCATACTGAAGTTTATTTAGAAAATGAATTGATGGAGATTAAACATGAGCAAGATGACAGTAAAAGAGTTGGTTAACGAATACTATAAATCTAGTGATTTCAATATGTTAGCCTACAAAACTCAAGTAGATTATACAAATTGTTTAGAGTCAATGTTAGGCACTCAACTCAACAAAAATTTTATTTGTACAACTAAAGTAAATAAGTTGTCAGGTGCTATGGCTAGGCAGTCATATGAAAAATGGCTAAAACGTGGCATTTATATGGCAAATCACATGGTTGCAACATCTAGGAAAGTTTATTCCTTTGCTATGGAGATGGGATATGCAGAATACAATCCATTCTCTACATTTAAGTGTAAAGTTACCAAGCCTAGAAAGGTTGTATGGACAAGGGAACAGATAACACAGATGTTAGATTATTGTTACAACGATTTTAAGTATAGAAGTTTAGGTTTAATTATACAAATGTCATACGAATGGTGTCAGAGAGTTGGAGATATGAGGATGTTAAAGTTTGAGAACATAGATTTTGACAAGGGTATACTCAATCTTGAGCAATCTAAGAGAGGTGCAAGTGTTACCCTGCCTATCAGCGAAACTTTACTTGAAATGTTGAAAGAGCAGAAACAAGACTATGACTTCCAAGAATATGTCGCACCCTATCCAAGCACCCTAAGAGGCTCATACAAGCCTTATTCACTTCATAGGCTATCTATAGTAGCAAGAAGAGTTATCAAGCTCTGTGGCTTACCTAATGAGCTTAGAATAGCTGATTTAAGAAGGACAGGTACTACTGAGATGGTAGAGGCAGGAGTTTCAATGGGTCAGATTATGTCAGTTACAGGTCATGCAAATCCACAATCTGTTAAGCCTTACATGAAAAATACTTATGAAAGTGCAAAAAGAGCCTTGACAACTAGAAAAAATTACGATACTAATAATTAAATGATACATATTAAGTGATACACATATGAATGTATATACATATATAAATGATTTACACTTAAATGTAGGAGAAAGTAAAAGATATAACTGTCCACAATGTAATGGATATAAAACTTTTAGTGTTACAAATAATATGGGCAATCTTTTATGGAACTGTTACAAGGCATCCTGTAGATTGTCAGGTTCAAAAAGAATACACTTATCTGTTGATGATATAAAGACATCATTACAATTAGTTAAACAACTAGATGATACATTTACTATGCCTGAGTACATAGTTCATCATGCAGATAGACCTGAGATTATAAAATTTACAAATGAATATGGAATTGATTATAAAAGAATACCACTCTACTATGACATCAAAGATAAGAGGATTGTTTTTCCTATCAAGGATAATGGGATTATTGTAGATGCCATTGGTCGTTCTACAACTTTTCGATTACCTAAATGGAAAAGGTATGGAAAAAATAACTTGCCTTTTTCTTTTGGTTGTGGTAATGTGGGAGTCGTGGTTGAGGATTGCATAAGTGCATCTGTTGTAGGTAGTGATGTTTTTGTAGGGGTAGCTGTGTTGGGAACATCATTGAGTGAATCACATAGGAAGTACCTATCGCAATTCTCAACTGTGATAATAGCACTAGACCCTGATGCAATGCCCAAGACACTAGCCTTTGCAAAAGAGTTAAGAGGTCATGTGAGTGATGTAAGAGTTTTAAAATTAAAGGATGACTTAAAATATAGAAACGAAGAAGATTTAAATAATTTATACAACCTAACCCCTAAGGAGAAACAACATGGAACTATCGTTAATTAGAAGTTTAATGGACAAAAAATTCTATGATGAACATAGAGGAGCAAAATGTCCTGATAGATTGTTTAGTAAAGATGTAAGAAAAATTAAACAGGCTATCGACAAGGCTATGTCCACATATGAAAGAACAGTAACACCTGATGAGATTGAAGCCTTGTTTATATCAGGCAATCCATCAATGACTACTGCACAAAAACAAGCCTACTTGAGTTTGTTTACACAAATAAAAAAGGAGAATCCACTTGGAGAAGATGTCGCACAGGAAGTATTATCTAAGTTATTTCAGCAGGTGGTTGGTGAGGACATTGCTAATATTGGCTTTGACTATGTTAATGGTACTCAATCCTCACTTGAACCCATTCGTAATATTTTGGAATTATATGGAGATGATTTTACACCTAATTTAAATATTGAATGGGATGATATGAGTTTGGAAACTTTAATAGCCAAAAATAGTTTAGAGGCAAAGTGGATATTTAATATTCCTGCATTGACTAGGAAGGTAGAAGGAGTGAGTGCAGGACACTTGATTGAGATAGGTGCTAGACCAAATACAGGCAAGACATCCTTCCATGCCTCACTAGTTGCAGGACAAGGTGGGTTTGCACATCAAGGTGCTAGATGTGTTGTGTTATGTAACGAGGAATCAGCACATAGAGTTGGTGCAAGATACTTAACATCAGCCACAGGCATGACAATGCATGAGATAAAAGAAACTCCTGATAAGGCAAGAGATAAATATGAGGCAGTAAAAAAGAATATATTTATTAAGGATGCCTCAGGAAGAGATATGTCTTGGGTAGAAAGTGTTTGCAAATCTTACAAACCTGATGTAGTAATATTAGATATGGGAGATAAGTTTGCAAAGGCAGGTGGTTTTGCTAGACCTGACGAGGCATTAAAAGCAAATGCAATTCATGCAAGACAGATTGCAAAGATACATGGGTGTGCTATGTTTTATATGTCACAATTATCTGCAGAGGCAGAGGGTAAAGTTTATCTCAATCAAGCTATGATGGAAGGCAGTAGAACAGGTAAGGCAGCAGAGGCAGACTTGATGATTTTGATAGCTAAAGACACAGTTAAAAATCCTGATGGTGGAGAAGAAGAAAGTCCTGCTAGACATTTAAATGTTGTTAAGAATAAATTATCAGGATGGCATGGTGTTCAACATTGTGAATTAGATTATTTGACTGCGAGGTATCTATGAAGCTAACTCTTGATGTAGAAAACACAACAACAAAAAGAGATGGCAAGTTACATCTTGACCCATTTGAACCTACAAATAAATTAATAATGGTAGGTTGTTTAGAAGATAATGGGCAACAACATTTATTTAATATGGATGTGCCTGACGGAATATATCTACAGGAAGTTTTAGACAGAGCAACAATATTGATAGGACATAACATAGCCTATGACTTGATGTGGTTGTGGGAGTGTGGATACAAGTATGATGGTGCAGTATTTGATACTATGTTAGCTGAATACATAATACAAAGAGGTATTAAACAACCTTTATCTCTTGAGGCTTGTGCAGAAAGATATGAATTAGAGACACAAAAGAAAGATACACTTAAACATTACTTTGCTCAAGGTGTTGGAGTTGATGGTATACCAAGAGATGAATTGAAAGAATATTTATCAGCAGATTTAAAGGCAACTCAACAACTCTCAGATAAGTTATATAAAAAATTAAACACAGTAGAATATGCCAAGCTGATGGATTCAGTTATACTAACAAATAAAGTGTCAGTATGTTTAGCCAAGATATATAAGAATGGTTTTTCTGTGGATAAGAATAAACTCACAGAAGTAAAACAGGAGTTTGAACAAGAGAAGAATCAGATAGAAGGAAGATTGAAAGAACAAGTTGTACAACTAATGGGAGACACTCCTATTAATTTAAGTAGTCCTGAACAAATGTCTTGGGTTATCTATAGTAGAAAGCCTAAAGACAAAGTTATGTGGGCAAATTCTTTTACACCTTATATGTCAGAGAAAGATTACAAACAAACTATAAAAGAAAATTCAGACGTTGTTTACAAGACAACTGCAATTCAATGTGACACCTGTGATGGTGTGGGCAAAATAAGAAAGGTCAGGAAAAATGGGATACCCTATGCTAATCCTAATAATTGTGGTGATTGCAATTCTAATGGATATAAATTCAAACCTACCAATTCAATAGCAGGATTAAAGTTTACACCACCAAATGCAAAGTGGGTTAGTGCGAATGGATTTACAGTTAATAAAACTAATTTAGTTATACTACAGAACATAGCTAAAAAGAATAATCTTACAAATGCAGTACAGTTTTTAGAAGACTTACAGAGATTGTCAGCATTAGAAACCTATCTATCATCTTTTGTTGATGGTATAAATACTTATACAAAACCTGATGGCAAACTTCATGTTAGACTATTACAACATAGAACTGCTACAGGAAGATTTAGTGGAGCAGACCCCAATATGCAGAATATGCCTAGAGGTGGTACATTTCCTGTAAAGAAAGTATTTGTATCAAGATGGGAAGGTGGAAAGATATTAGAGGCAGACTTTGCACAGTTAGAATTTAGAACTGCAGCCTATCTGTCTCAAGACAAAATAGCAATGAAGGAGATTGAAGATGGATTTGATGTGCATAGTTATACTGCTAGTGTTATTAGTGATGCAGGGCAGAAAACTACTAGGCAAGAAGCGAAAGCTCATACCTTTGCACCCCTCTACGGAGCAACAGGCTTTGGGAGAACGAATGCTGAAGCACAGTATTATAAGATGTTCACAAAGAAGTACAAGGAAATCGCATTATGGCATTCCAAATTGGCTCAAGAGGCTATAAGCACAGGCAAGATTACCACACCATCAGGAAGACAATTTTCTTTTCCTGATGTAGAAAGGAATGTATATGGTAAGGTATCACACTTTACTCAGATAAAAAACTATCCTGTTCAAAGTTTTGCAACTGCAGATGTAGTTCCTGTTGTATTACTAGAGATAGAAAAGAGACTACAAGATGCACAATCCTGTATAGTTAATACTGTACACGATTCCATAGTCATAGATGTGCATCCTGATGAAGAAAATTTAGTTGTGTATACCTTAAAAAATATTAACTCTAGTTTAAGAGACATAATTAATACACAATTTGGTATAAATTTTAATGTGCCATTACAATTAGATATGAAAATAGGTAATAATTGGCTTGACACAAAAGACGTTGTATGATATAACAATAAGACTTTTGTTAGTAAGGAGAAAAATATAAATGAATAGTGAAATAACAACAATAGACACTAACAATTATGCAGTCATGGCAAAAGCTATGGGCATGGCAGGTGATGATAGTGCCTCAGATAATAAACCAAAATCTCTACCAAGATTTAGAATAAATCACACTCCTATTATGGGTAGTGCAGAGGTTGATGGTAAAAAAACTAAGGTAGAAATAGTAGAGGGTGGAACTTATAAGTTAGAGATACCTGATGAGAGTATCCTCTATGCTACTTCAGCAAAGATTAGACCATTTATACAAAGATTTATGTATAAAAGGTTTGTTAAGAATACATCTGCAAAGGCAGGAGAGCCTTTGGGGGTGTTCCACAAGACCATAATGTCAGACAACTTGAATATTGATTTAAAAGATAATCAAGGTAAGTTTAATTGTGGTAAGCCTTCAGGTTTTATTAAAGACTTCAAGGCTTTACCTGTAGAAACACAGGATGTTATCAGACAAATCAAAAGAGTTCGTGTTATATTTGGCACAGTTGATTTGGTTGGTTCTGTTGATGAAACAGGGAAAAAAGTAAAGAAGGATAGTATTCCTTTTATTTGGGAGATAGACAATAGAGATGCATTTAAGACTATGGGTGAGCCTTTTAAAAAGTTTTCACAAGTTAAGAGACTTCCTGTTCAGCATACTATTGTTTTAAATACTGAAGAAAGGAAACTTCCTAATGGTAATTCTTTTTACTTACCTACATATACTTTAGATTTACAAGATACAGTAGAAGTTTCTAAAGATGACCAAGAAACTTTTATTAACTTCATGGCTTGGATTGATAATTATAACACTTATATATTTAATGAGTGGGATATGAAAGTTAAGAAGGAAGTAAATGTAGAAGATATGGGAACTGTAGAGTCTTTCATTGATGTTAAAATGGAAGATGCTAGTTAGTGAAAAGTAACGACCCCTTCAAAGTCCACAACATTAATTATCTGTCTCCTAGCAGTATTAATACGTACATCTCCGATATGTCGTTGTGGACAATGAGGTATCTCTTTGGTGTTAGGTCTTCTAGTGGAGCTAGTGCCATAAGAGGTATTACAGAAGAGTATGTCTTGGCTGATAAGTACGAGAAAGGTTTCTTTGATTTCCAAGCTCTTGATAGCAAGTTTATTGCATTGTGTTGCGAATCAGGAGTTGACTTGAATGATGGGAAAACCTTGAAAGAAAAGGATGCTCTTCGTAGTTTTGGTACTATCCTCGACAAGAACTTTAAGTACGATAATCTTGAAAGTTATCAGGAAAAAGTGGAAGTTCAAGTTGAGGATTTACCAATTCCTATTATGGGATATGTAGACTTCTTATTTAAGGATAAGATAGTAGATTTAAAGACTACAAATAGGATGCCATCTAAACCTACAGAAGCACAGAAAAGACAGATGGCATTATATTCTATGGCATATCCTGACAAGGGTATAGATTTATTCTTTGTTAGTCCAAAAGGACACAAGGTATATACCCTAGATAAACTAACTACATATAAAAAGCAGTTAAAAAAAGTGGCTTTTAGTATTCAAAAGTTTTTGTCTATCAGTAATGATAAGCATGAGTTGGCTTCTATGTTGTATCCTAACTTCGACAAGTGGGAATGGTCAGAGGACATGATAAAGGAAGCTAAAAAAATATGGAGTGTAAAATAGTGGCAGATAAAAAGATAGAAGATTTGCAAAAAGACATTGAGACTATGGAAAAGGAATTAGCTGAAGCTAAGAAAACTCTTCGTGAAATGAAAACCAAAGGCTTACGTGAAGCAATGGAAGCTAAGAAGTTAGCAGATGAGGCAGTAAGAGAAGAGATGAAGGCACTTGGCTATGACTATAGTAGGTCAGAGTATGAATTTAATCCTTTTGCAGGATGGAGAAGAATACTTTAGTGCCAACAATAGCACATTTAGAAGATGGCTTTAGGGGTACGTTAGAGCATGGCATAGCTGAAGACTTAAAAAGTAAAAAGGTTAAGTTTGAATATGAGACTGTTAGAATTAAATGGTCTCATTTAACTCAACGTACCTACAAGCCTGATTTTATATTAAGTAATGGAATAATAATTGAAGCCAAAGGTTTTTTTCAAGCAAGAGAGAGGACACGAGCATTAGCTATAAAAGAACAACATCCCTCTCTTGATATTAGATTTGTTTTTGGTAATAGTAATAATAAATTATACACAGGTTCTAAAACAACTTATGCAGAATGGTGTAACAGGAATGGTTTTAAGTATAGTGATACAACTATACCTGAAGAATGGATAAAAGAAAAGGGTAAAAATACACATCCTTCTATTATAAATATAGCATGACAATAAAAGATAAATTAAATCTTGAAGATTTTATTATACAAGTAAAGCCTACTATATCTTCTGACAAAAGGTGGACAGGAGAGGTAGATGTTTCTGTTATTTCTTCTTCAGATAATCCTCTCTGTGATGAAGATTACTATGGTGTTTTAGAATTTTGTAGAGTGATATGTGCAAGTATACCTTTAATGGAAAAAGATGAAAATTTGAGACAAAAAGCAATAGACTTTTTGCAAAGAGAAGATGAGTTATATAATAAAAAACATAAACCAAAAGTTGTTGACAAGCGTGACAATGTGGTGGTAGTATCTTTCAAGCCTGAGGAATAATCATGGGTCAATATGACGTTGCTTTAACAAACAAATTTAGAGAGGTAGGAAAGATGCGTAGAAAACAAGCACAGGAACAATCAGACCACAAAGAAATAATGGATATGGTTAATCACCCACCTCACTACAACAAGTCAGGTGTTGAGTGTATTGATGCTATCAAGGCTATGACGGATGATGGATTTCAATATTACTTACAGGGTAATATTATGAAATACCTTTGGAGATACAGGTATAAAAATGGTGTTGAAGATTTAAAGAAGGCACAATGGTATCTCAACGAATTAATAGACGAACTAGAAGATGATACGAGTTAAGATGATGATTACTATTGAAGTAGATGAAGAGGAGTATCCTGTTCCCTCAGATGGTGATGTCAGAGAAGATTTTGAAGACTACACAAGAGAGTTATTTTATGACATAGATGGTGTGTCAGTTAAACAAGTAAAGGTATTAATGGAGAAATAAATGAGAAACTACCTACCCACAGATTATCAAAATTTTATTGCGTTGTCTCGCTATGCAAGATGGAGAGAAGACGAACAAAGAAGAGAAACTTGGACAGAAACTGTAGACAGATACTTTGACTACATGGAAAAGCATTTAAAGAAAAAGCATGGTTATGTTTTGACAAAGGCATTAAGAGAAAAGATTAATGATTCTATATTATCTCTTGGTGTTATGCCAAGTATGAGGGCATTGATGACTGCAGGTATTGCTTTAGACAGATGCCATGTTGCAGGATATAATTGTAGTTATATACCTGTCGATAGTCCTCGTTCCTTTGACGAATGTATGTATATACTTATGTGTGGCACAGGTGTAGGCTTCTCTGTTGAAAGAGAAAATGTAGACAAGTTACCTATTGTTAATGAACACTTTGAGAATAGCACAACAGTTATCAAGGTAGGTGATAGCAGACCTGAGTGGGCAAAGGCATTGAGAGAACTTATTGCTATGTTGTATGTAGGACAGATACCATCTCTTGATGTATCACAGGTTAGACCTGCAGGTGCAAGACTAAAGACATTTGGTGGCAGGGCATCAGGTCCTCAACCTTTAGTTGACCTATATAACTTTTGTATAGCTATATTTAAAAAGGCAGCAGGTAGAAGATTATATCCTATTGAGTGTCATGATATTATGTGCAAGATTGGTGAAGTTGTTGTTGTTGGTGGTGTAAGACGTTCTGCTCTTATATCACTATCCAATCTTAATGATGACCAAATGAGACACGCGAAGTCAGGCTCATGGTGGGAGAATGAAGGACATAGAGCATTGGCTAATAACTCTGTGGCATATAAGGGTAAGCCTGATATGGGTACATTCATGAGAGAATGGTTAGCCTTGTATGAATCTAAGTCAGGAGAACGTGGCATATTTAATCGTAAGTCTGCCAAATCTAAAGTGCAGGAAAATGGAAGAAGAAAAGTTGACTATGCATTTGGATGTAATCCTTGTAGTGAGATTATACTTAGACCTTATCAGTTTTGTAATCTTACAGAGGTTGTTTGTAGAGAGGCAGACCATTTAGATATACTAAAAGAAAAGGTTAGACTTGCTACCATACTTGGCACATTTCAATCAACACTTACAGATTTTAAATATCTCAGAAGAGTGTGGAGAGATAACACAGAAGAAGAGAGATTATTAGGTGTATCACTAACAGGCATACTAGACTGTTATCTCCTTAATAATGGCACAAAGGAATCTATACAGAGAATGTTAATAGAACTAAAAGAAGTCGCTATTGACACAAATAAGAAGATTGCAAAAGATTTAGGCATACCACAATCAACTGCAATCACTTGCATCAAGCCATCAGGAACTGTATCACAGTTAGTAGATAGTGCATCAGGTATTCATGCAAGACACAATGACTACTACGTTAGAACTGTTAGAGGTGATATCAAAGACCCACTTACACAGTTTATGAAAGAGATGGGTATACCTGTAGAGCCTGATGTTATGAAACCTGATAGTGTTGCAGTATTTAGTTTCCCCATGAAATCACCCACAGGTGCAATCACACGAACTGCCATGACTGCTGTTGAGCAGTTAGACTATTGGCTAATGTTCCAAAGACATTGGTGTGAACACAAGCCATCTATTACTGTTTCTGTTAAGGAACATGAGTGGATGGAAGTGGGTGCGTGGGTATTTAAAAACTTTGATGAGGTATCAGGCATATCCTTTTTACCTTTTAGTGAACATACATATAAACAAGCTCCTTATCAAGACATAGACGAGAAAGAATATGAAACACTTGCAAAAGCTATGCCAACTAACATAGATTGGAATAAGTTGAAAGACTTTGAAAAAGAAGATACAACAAATGGTAGCAAGGAACTTGCCTGTGCTGCAGGTGTATGTGAGATTGTGGATATAGAGGCTAGTTAAATGAATACAATAGAGCCATCAACACAAGACAGAAAAAAGTTTGACCTCGACCTAAAGTATGGTCAGGTCAGAGAGAAGTATGTGGCAGATATGTTGCAGGACAAAAAAATTGAAGTCAAGAGTGAAAGAGATGTGTGGCAACGAACAGGCAATATAGCTATTGAATATGAATCTTATGGTAAACCTAGTGGTATAAATGCTACTGAGGCAGACTATTGGTTTCATAATCTGTGCATAGGTGATGATGTTTTTTGCACATTAGTATTTAATGTAGACAATCTAAAGAAACTTATTGACAAGTTAGATTACAAGAGGTCTGTGGCAGGTGGCGATAACAATGCATCTAAAATGTATTTGTTAAATATACAAAAGTTGTTTTCGTCTGATGTAATAAAAACATTTAAAGGAGAGTAGTATGAGAGAAATGTTATTATCAGCCTTGAAGTCCTACTATGTAGGTAATATTAATAGGCATATAGCTAATGTAGAAGTATATTTAAGAACATCTGTTGGCATTGGAGAGCATTCTGATATAATAGAATCTATAGATAAAGAGATGGAGAAGATTGACAAGTACGATGCAAGACTATCAATGGCGTTAAAATATTTTGAAAGAAAGCAAATAGATGAAAAAGAAGAAACGAAATCTAAATCTAAGTAAGTATGATGCACCTTTACGCATTCAGTTTGAACGTGGCATAAACGCATTTAAAGGAAAACAATACATAAGGAATGTTAAAGGTTCTAAGATAATAGCAACTGAGAGTCCTTATAAAACAAATACCATGCAACACAGAGAGTGGCAAAGAGGGTACAACTTTGCATATTTTAAACACTTGGAGAAGTTAAAACGTGAAGAAGTTAGAAGAAGAAGCAAAGAAGTTTATGGAACAGAGGAACAGTACGTTCTTTAAAAAGCTAGAAGAAATCATTGAGAATGTTAAACTCATACAGAGTATGTCAGATATAACATTAAAGAAACTGAAGAAGATAAATGCAAAAGATAACACCAACCCATGACCTGTCTTGGTATTTAAAGTGGACAGGTTCATTTTTAATTATGTCAGGTATTATATGTAGGTCTGTGGGGGTTTTGCCTCTGTACGACCTTGTATCGTCTTGTATAGGTACAGGATTATTGGCAGGTATGGCTTACCTGTGGCATGATAGGGCATTGCTCATGGTAAATGGGGTAGCCTGTGCAGCGTTAGCTATGGGAATCATGAGATATTTATTTACCTAGTGCCTTGAAATATTTGTCTAAAACCTGTTGTTCCTGCATCAGGGTCTCCCTTTGCTATAATATTTAACTTTTTTATGTCTGTTGCTTCAGATAAAACAGGTTCTTTATTAAAACGTCTGTAAAATTCAGCGATTGCTAGTCTTCTTAAATCACTACCAAGTCTCCTAAATTGAGTTAATTGTCTAGCATATTCTGTTGACTGCATTTTACCTAAACCTTTGGTGGCTATTTTCTTTTTTTCTTTACGCATTCTTTGTTTAATGTAAGATATTACAAAAGAATTAGAAAAAGCCTGTGCTGTGGGATATTTTTTTCTAATAACACTATCCTCTTTAGCATTTTCCCATTCTGTTTTATATTTCTTTTCTAAAAATTTTGCATTCTCTACAACCATAGGTATTATCATTCTTATTATTTTATTCTCTGCTCTTTGTATACTAGGAACAGCAGACTTGCTACCAAACTTATAATCTTTAAATCCTAATTTAGCTAAGTATTCTCCATCCTCATTATCTCTTGTAGATAAATTTAATCCTAGTAAAACTCTAGAGGCAGGTGAAACTCTTTCTTTTTTATCTGCAAAAACAAATTCACGTTTAGGTGCTTTCTCTTCTTCCTCAGGAGACACAAGCAATCCTCTTGTTCTTAATGGTTTTCTTAGTGCTTTTTCTGCAGAATCACTAGCATCTAAAGTTGGGTCTTCTCTCAAGTCTTTATATTCAGTTCCTCTAACTCCTAATGCTCTCTGAGCTTCCACCATCTGCCCAAAAGGAACAAACCAACTAGATAAATACTCAGCTAAAATATTTGATATTCCCTCTGCCGACTTTTGTTCTGCTGATACATCAGTCGATTGAATTATCTCGGCTATATCTTGAAATATACTTTGACCAACACCTACCCTAACGTTAGTTCCTGCAAAAGTTTCTACTAATTCTTTTGGGTCAAAGAAATCTTGAAGTGTGCCTTCTCTATAACGTCTATAAAACTCTGCTAAATATAGAAACTGTCTCATAGGAAATTGTGGTGTGGTGTCCATTTCAGTTCCATCATCCACTCTTAGTTTTTTGTAGTCAGGTGGAGCATCCTCAGAATCTCTGTACTGATAGGCAGCAAAAAGTGTAGCAGCACCGATTAAATTACGAGATATTCTTTGTCTATCTTTAGCAGTTAATGTGCCTCTTACTTTAGGATTTACTATTCCTACTATCTTTCTAGTTAATGGTATGGATGCACCACCCATATATTGACCCATAAGTTCCATACTATTAAACATAAATCTTGGGAATGGTGCTACGACAGTTAAACCATTTCTAACTATAAAAGAAGTTATGTTCCTAAACATTTTTATATCAGGCTGTTTAGCATAAGTTACATCTAATGCCCTCTGCGTAGAATCTGCAACTAAATCTATAAAGGAACGAGCATTTGGAGGTCGCACATTACCTGCATCATTTAGTAAGTCACGTATCTTGCCATCTGCTAATGCCTCCATAAAGTCTATTTTATATTCTCTCTTTACTAATCTTTCTAACTCACCTAAAAATGCACCTCTTCTTACTAAAAATTCCTGCCATCTGTTTGGTATATTAAGAGCCATGACTGCATCTTCACCCTCAGACAATATTTTATCTAACACACCACCTTTTCCACGACCTGTGGATATCATAATCTCATTAACATTATCAAATAATAATTTAAATTGACCTTCTAATTCAGGTCTTTCTAAAATAAAATCTACTACCTCTTTAGTTTCTCTTGGATTATCAAACATATATTTCATATGTCTAAAACTATCTTTCCAATTATTTGTAAAACCTAATGGAGAACCATCTCTAAAAGCCTCAAAAAAAGATTTGTCTCCTATTTTAGAAAACTCAGGTGCTTTAACACGTATAGGAGATATGCCTTTAACTGCTTCTAAGTAATCTCCTTTACCTACCTGATACAAAACATTATCAACAACATTACCTAGACCCTCTAGTGGTGCTCTTATTGTAGCAGAACTTAGGTTACGAGCAGCAGTTGCTATTTGTGATACTAGTCCACCTCTTCTTATATTTTCAATTCTCATGATAGCGTTACGTATTCCTTCTTGAGCATTTATTGTGGCTTTCTGTTGTAGTGCTACCATTTCGTTAACAGGTCTAGCTCTTTTTATTTGAGATAATTTATTTAATACTTGTCCTGCAGTAGAACCTGAACCTACTATAGTTAAGACATAATCTTCAAAAGATAAGTCGTATTTATTTAGTATATCAATTAATTCGTCACCTCCTATTAACTCTTTCTTAACAGTTAAATCAAAAAGGTTGTCAATTATTGTTTTATTATTATCAAAAACTTTTGGATTTCTTTTCTTTAGTTCAGATGCTGCTGCAACTATTGCATCAAACTTTTCAGGCTTTAGTATTGATTCTGTTAGAGTTTCTCCCTGACCAAACAATATAGCATCTTCATCAACAAAACCCTCTCCACCTCTTGCCTCTAGCTCTACTTTTTCTAAGAAAGTCATTTCACTTTTATCTTTTGTTAGTTGAGCCAAGTCTTTTGTTTTCTCTTTACCTACACTTCTAGCTAAATTACCATCTAACGTTTTGTTACCATCTTTGTCAGTCTTTGATATAGTTGAACCAGTCTTTGTTTCAAACGCATCAATAAGTTCTGTAGCGACTTCTTTATTCTCTTCAGCGACTTTTTTAGCTGCATCCTTTTTCTCCTTTATCTGTGCTGCAGTTGCTCCTCTCATTTTACTTACATTTAGAGTTCTATTCCAATATTTTTCTGCAGCCTTCTTATTCTTCTCTGCCTTTATAGCTAATTGTTTAGCAATCTTTTCATTAGCCTTTGGCAAAGAATAAAACAATCTTTGTGTTTGTCCTAGTAATGGCACAGTTTCAGCAAATTCAAATAATGCTCCTGTACCCTTACCCACTTCTTTTGCCAAATCTTTTGGATTAATAGGTTTAAAAGCATTACCTCTTGCTCTATTAGCTGTAGAGGTCATGACATTATATGCATCAGGAAATGTCTGTTGTACAGCACTAGCCATGTTTTCTATTATATCTGTGTAGTATGCTCCTGTATAATCTACAGCCTTTCCAACACCTAGTATAAATCTAAATCCTGTAGGACCTGTTAGTTCAAAAAACTTTTTAGTTAAATTAATACTACCATTAGGATTTTTTTCAGGCATTTTTTCTATAATTTTATTTATTTCTTCTAACTCTTCCCCTTCGTCTAAACCATCAAATAAACCCGGTTTGTCATCTAAATTTGCTACTCTTGTAAAAAACTTGTCTTCATTTAAACTTTTCTTTTGTATGTCTACTGCATCAGATTCTATGTTATATCTAAATCCTCTGTCTTTATCATCTACTTTAGTGCTAGAGTGTCCATAGATTACACCTTGATTAGGTAAGTCATCACTTATAGGCACAAGTATAGGATTAGAAATAATCCCTATTTCCTGTGCAGTATCAACGTCTATTAATTTTCCATCTTTGAATAGTTCAGGATATTTATTTTGATATAGTTCATACAGAGAATCCTGACTAGGTGGGAGTTTTTTCTCTGCATCTTTTTTTACTTCATTTTCTTCAGGTATATTTGTTGTTACAGTATTGTCGGTGTTTTCTGATACGTTTAGTTGTATAGGAGAGTTTAAGATATCTAAATTACTTGATGTATTTTGTTCATTAACAATAACATCATTTGTATTATTTTTAATATCCTCATCATTTACAGTGGTAGGATTATTTATTAAGTCCAATAAATTAGACATTTTATAAAAATCCTGTGCCTGTTATAATATAATATTTATTATTTCCTAAATTAACTAAATCGCCTGATTTGTACGTGCCATTAATAACGTTTTGTTTCACTAAATCTTCTACTGTTTTGTTAGAGTTTTGTGGAACTACAGGTCTATTATGTATTGTATTTGTTGGTGTTTGTCCTTGTGGAACATTTCTATTTCTCCCAAGAACAGTATCTATATATTGTTTACGTTCAAAGTTAAAAGTACCTGCCTCTGCCTTGAATGCAGCATCAAATTCTTTATCTTTAATCTTGCCAAAACGTGTGTCTAAAGCTACTAAGGCTTTTTTCTTTCCAACTAAAACTGGCACTTCGTTTCCCTCAAATGCTATTCTAAGTGTGTCATCGAGTCCTTTTACTAAAAATTTTGGGTCTATGTTATTTTTATAAGAGTTAAAAAATAATGAAGATAACTTTTCTTTTGCAAAATTAGAAGTGCTACCTGTTGCTTTCTTTTTTAACAGAGCCTCTTGAACCATCATTGTTTCAATTTTAGCTATCCTGCCTCTAATTATTGCTTTTTTATCTGCATCTGTTTCATTAAATAATTCATCATTTAAAGCAATTAACTCAGACTCAAATGAAGCACCCGGTTTTCTTTTATTCTCTTTCATGTATTTCTTATAGGCTAACATTTCTTCAACTTTTACTGTAGGTGTTGGAACTGCAAACTTATCTTTTTCTTTATCAAGGGGTGCAGTAGACTCTACTATTTTAGTTATTTGCTCTCCTACTTTAGGCTTAAATAAAGCTCCATATAATCCTGTAGTAGGAACTTCATCATCAGACACAGGTAATTTACTAATGCCCTGACTAAAATTATCTACATAGTCAGATAGACTTATTCCTTTAGGTGCGTTTTCAGTTGCGAATGTAACTATATTTGATATGTCACTTCCTAAGGTGTCTTTATTTTTTAACAACTTCTCATAAAATAATTTACCACTTGATATAGTGCCACCACCTGCCTTATATAATTGAGCAGCTTGGTCTATATCGCCATCTACAAGAGAGGCAAGGTTAGTCAACACTTCACTTAATTCTTTTTTCTCTCTATCTTGTTGTTCTAGCTTTGCTCTTCTACGAGTAATACGATACTGTGCCATACCATCAATTCTATCTTGGGTACGCTGCATATCTTTTTTAAGGTTGTCATCAACACTCTTAGCTAAACCTGTAACTAAACCTGTTAAAAAACTCATTCTTCTCTCCTAGACATTAATCCCATAGGCTCTTCTTCCTCTGTATCAACCTCTTCTTCCTCTGTAATTTCTGTTTCCTCTTCTTCAAACAGCATACCCTCTTTTTGTTTTATCTTTTCTTCTAATGCTGCCCTTACGTTAGTTAATAAAGTATCTCTTGTTTTACCTCTGTTAGGGTCTTTTAATCCATCTTCATATTCTACATTTGACATCTCAGCCACCAACATTATCATTTCCATAATTAATGGCATTACAAGCATACCCACATCAATGTTGTGGATACCATCCATGACACTCCCCATTTGTATGGTATTAGCTAGGTTTGTTACAGGAACACCCATTTCTAATACGTCAACAAGTTGGTCAGTAAATTCCTCTGTAGACATTCTATCTAAATAGTATTCAATGGCTTCATCTACAGTATTACACTGTGGAGCATTCTGCCAAGGTCTGCCACCTAATTCTGATGTTAATGATTGCCCTGCTATAGGACCATCAAGCAATGGTTGATTCAGTTCCGTCATTTTCTTTTATCTCTTGTCTTTTTCTTCTTAATATAGAAACGTGTTTAGCAACACGTTCTGATGGATTATTTACACCCATTGCACCTCTAACTTTTGTAGGTTGTGTTCTTGCTAAAAGACCACGAGTGGCTTTAACATCTGTGTCTTTGCCTTCCTCTACTTTTAAGTTTCTATATAATCTACTTGCAGGATTTGTTATGTATGTTGACATTTCAATGCTTTTCCTTTTTCTTTAACAACTAAGTCCATTAGCTTTTTAGTTATATACTTAAACACAGGCTTGTTACTAATAAACTTTGCGTAGCTTTTGCCATGTTTTTTATAAAGATTATTAAACCATCTAGGTGCTTTGTACTTTAACCAAAGTCTAAATACAAACCATTCAGTATTACCTTTTCCATATACTTCTCTTGCTACCCAACAAAATGTAGACATGATATAGGCACTTCCTAGTGTTCCTATTAGACTGCCAATCGCACTTCCTGCTGCAGTTTCTGAACCTCTCTTTGCTACATCTGCTTGTGTGTCTGCATTTAAATTAGCAATAGCCATATCTGCATATCTATTTAATTCATTCTCTGCAGATGTCCATGCCCACTCCATAGTATCACCAAAGTATTGCCATAAATTATTATATGCAGTATTGGAAATGTTTAAAAGATTAGTAGCATTTAGTTCGTTAACTCTATTCGTTGTAGCAGTATCTGCTGTTGCAATCTGTCTTCTCCACTGAGCATTTGATTGGTCTATAACTAATCTATTCTGTGCGTTGAATTGGTCTCTTTGATTATTTAATTCTGCATTAAATCTTTCTATTACGTTTGTCTGACCTGCATTAAACTGTGCCTGTGCATTCATCTGTGTAGCATTGAACTGTGCTGCCTGAGTGGATAGGTTTGCAAAGAATTGGTCTACTTGATTTTGACTAGAAGCATTAAATTGTCTCGTAGCATTTTCTGCAGCTTGGTCAGTGAATAAAGCCTGAGTTCTTTGTTGAGCCTTAAATAACTCTGTCTGTTGTTGATTACTGACGTTAGTCATCTCCATGCTTAAAAAGTTCTGTGCATTCTGAACTGCTGCCTGTTGTCTATTATTTAAGTTAGCAGTATCTAACTGTGCTAATGCAGAGGCTTCTGCCATTACAAGTGCTTGATTGTTACTCAAGTTTTGCAAGTTCATTGTGTTTGCAATATTAGAGTTTTCTAATATAACCTGTTGTTCTGCAGTAAAGTTTTGATTAGCTACATCACTTATTTTTGCAGCGTTTTGAACTCTAGCTTGAAATGCTTGGTCAAACTCTTGACCTATAAACGTAGCTCTCTGTTGAGCAGCTAACATTGCTCTTGCTTGTCTATTAGAAAGATTCTGAGCTTCAAACTCTGCAGTCACAGATGCGTCTGCTTGTGCTATTGGTAAAGCAGATTCTAATGCTGCTTGAACAAGTGCCTGTCCTGCTATACTAGAAGTGCTTAATCCTCTTTTAGCAAGTATAGAACCTACACTTCTTATTGCACCTGCTGCCCAAGGTGGTGGATTAGAGGCATCAAAACCCTCAGTTAAAGTTTTGAGTTGCCCTTGTACTGTTGCTTTTTCACTAGGACTCGCAGTGGCTGCATCAATCTGTTCTGCAAATTTAGCTGCCTTTTCTGCATCTGCAACACCATTTATTAATTCACCCTCTTGTATCTCTCTTTGTGCAGGGTTGTCTATTAAGGTAGCAGTTCCTTGAGCTGCCTCTAAATCGCCAACACTTGACTGTGTTGATTCTGCTGCAGTAATTTTTGAACGAGGGTCATTAGGGTCAATTTGAGCAGCGTTAGTAGCATTTAGAGCAGTATTAATATCCTCTGAAACTGTCTGTGACTGCATTAGATTAGCATCAGTTACAGTGGGAAGTTCAGTAACTGTAGTTCCTGCTTGTGCAGTGCCAATGGCTACAGAGCCTGTTACTTGTCCTGTTCCTGTAGATGGGTCAACAAATTGGTCTGCACTTTGTTGCACACCTTCACCAACTACTTGTCCACCTGAAGGCAAACCCGGACTACTTAATCTACTAGCTGCAACTTCAGTTATATCAGGAGTTACTTCTTGCGTCACAGGATTACCCTCTGCATCTACAACCTGTTGACCAAAGTTAGGATTAGGAGTAGTTCCATCTGCTAAAAATTCATTTTCATCTATCACAGGAACTAACTTAGGACCATAGTCTGCTACAGGTGTAGGTTGTTGTGGCAAAGAAGTTGCCTCTCTTGGGTCTGCTTGTGTAACTGCATCTCTAGGGTCTGAGAAATTTACACTAGGGTCAAATCCCATTCTTTTTGCATACGCTTCATATGCACTATCTATCATGCCTATAGATGTGTCACTACCCATACCAAAATAAGGAGATTGTGTCATTGCCTGACCTGACATTTTCATGGGGTCAGTATAAGCATACATTGCTTCTTTGTATTCAGGAGAGTTGTAAAAGTTTTTATCAATCTTAATACCGGGATTGTCTATTGTATACTCCCCAGCATCAATTTTCTTTTTGGTTTCTTCATAACCCTTGTTCATCTCATCAAAAAGATTCTTCTGAGGAGTAGGTTGTGTTGTTGTTGTGCCTGTGCCTATTTCAGGAACTGTAGGTGCAGGTGGTATTTCTACTGTAGGTGCAGGTGGTATTTCTACTGTAGGTGCAGTAGGTAATGTCATGTTAGGTGTAACTACAGGTGGTTGTTGATTTGCTTCATAAGGTATTGCCTCTGCAGGTCCTATAAATTTACCCTCTTGTGCTTTCACAACACCACCTTCTGCCATTCTTCTTGCAGCATCTTCAAAGACAATCATTTGTCTTTTCTTTTCAGGATTCTGTTCTAAGAAGTTATCAAACTCTTCCATAGAACCTTTATAGCCTAAACTATTGGCTATTTTTTGCATACCCTGTGGTTTAAAACCTGTAAATATTGCCACTATTTAGCTCCAATTAATATCTTATCTAACTTATCTTCTAATCTTTTCATTGCATCCATGATGTCATGCATATCTTCTTTGACATCATCTTTACGTGCATACTCTTCTCGTGTCTTATTTAACAATATCTGTAATCTTTTTACTTCGCCAAACATCTTGTTGAATGCCCAACCAAATGGCACAACGACCATAGTTAGTATAATGTTCCAAAATAACATTGCATCTATTTCCATATTTAGTCTGCTTCTTGTATTGTGTTGCCTTTAGACACCCATTCTTGAATTGTTTGATAGTCTGTGTTATCAGTTGCAAGTGGCACATACGAAATTAAGTTACTATTTACTCTAGTCACCTTATAAGCACATGGCTTGTTTGTTATGGGGTCATTTACGTGTTGTACTGTATCTATTACATCTATCATATTTTAATCCTATAGTTCTGCTGACACTGCAAAATACGCAGAAGCATTATTAATTCTCATCCAACCTGCATGACCTGCTGTATGACTTAAACTACCATTAGTGCTATTAACTGCGTAAAGTTCTAGCCTATCATATTGACTTCTTACAAGAATAAATGAGTTAAATGCGTCATTAGTTCCATTTCGTAAAAAAGTATAATAATCAGTTCCTGATGTAAGGTCTATTGTTGGTTCTGCTCTCATTCTTACTGCTAAATCTAAAACACCAAAAATTGCAGTTGAACTATATGCAGCCATATTAGCGATTGTTTGTGCCGCAGGGTCTGAAACTAAAGATGAAGTTGGCTCATCTCCATCAGCAATTTTTTGATAATATCTCATACATAGTGCTTGTTCTTCCCCAAATGACCTATGCTCAAATGGTGTGGCAGTAGAGCCTACTTCTAGTTGTACTCCTGTAATAAAAAATGTTCTGTCTGTGCTATCGTAAAATGATGTTTGACTTGAATTTGCTCTTTGATTGTTTGTTGTGTGCCATGTGTTTGATGAAAATGTACCACCAGTATAGGTTGAACCTGCATGAA
>VTLG01006881.1_pt1 | contig 42464 bp, 65 predicted proteins | sample 4694571 | NCBI WGS metagenome assembly VTLG01 (sample SAMN12604809, study PRJNA352737) | marine metagenome | biome: ENVO:00000447; feature: ENVO:00000209|ENVO:00000569|ENVO:01000036; material: ENVO:00002151; isolation source: viral sequences binned using virsorter ...
TAAAAGCTGGCAAGTATGATGTTGCTCTTTGTTTAGAAGTACTTGAGCATGTTACAGATCCCTTAGCTCTGGTAAGAGATTTAGAGAAAAGCATTAAACCTGGGGGTTGGCTTATACTGTCTGTCCCATCAGGCCCTGTCGAATATGAAATGTGGCAAACGGCCCCTCACAGGAACCGTGAACATCTATCAGAGTTCACTTTACTGGATTTAGAAGAAATGTTTGGGAATAAACATTCTTTTCGCTTTCATTCTGCTAGTTGTGGCAGAATCGAAACATTAGGCGTCAGTATCGGACAGACATTCATTGGTTTCCAGGTCACAGACATAGAGTCTAAAGAGATTAACTGGGATCGAAAATTATCTTTAAGGGGTGTCCCTGAAGTAGCCTTACCGGGACTTGATTCTTAGGGGAAACGTAGTGAATAAACTTTGTACTAAATGTAAGGAAGAGAAATCTGTAGATTGCTTTAGTAAGCGTAATGCTAGTAAGGATGGTTTACGGTATGCCTGTAAAGCTTGTATGAAGGAGTACCTAGCTAAGTACTATCTTGAACATAGTGAAGAGCTAGTTGCTGCTCATACTAAGTACTGGCAGACTGCAGCTGGTAGGGGCTAATCAGCGTAAAAGTGCTGCAAAGATGCGGATCGCTCATCCATTAGAGATAAAAGCTCGTAATAAGGTAAACCATGCAATCAGATTAGGTAAGCTAGCTAGGGCGGAGAAATGTTCAGTAATAGATTGTAGCAATACGAAAGTTGAAGCCCATCATTTCCTAGGATATGAGCCTGAGCATTGGCTTAACGTGCAGTGGTTATGTAAGAAGCATCACGTAGAAGCGGACAAATTAATGGAGGAAAGATATGTTACAGCCTAAGATTGAATCACTACCACTTTCTAATATAAACAAGCCTAGACAATTTCGAATTCTAGAGGAATTTACATTTTGGGAATACAAGGTTCCAGCGGGTTTTGTCTTTAATGGAGCTAGTGTTCCTAAGGCATTCTGGGGGTTAGTAAGTCCTACTGGGTTGTTATTTGTTCCGGCTATAATACACGATTATGCCTATCAAAATGGATATCTTCTTCTTAAGGATGATAGCAAGAGGAAGATAGATCGTGCTCTTGCAGATAAGATCCTTAGGAATATGGCATTAGAATTACACGGTAACAGTTTTAGGGGCCGGATGAGAATAGCAATAGCTTATTATGCTGTGAGGTCTTCAGGATGGGTGGTCTGGAGAAATAGAAAAGAAAAGTAGCCTGGGGTAATGAAATGCCCTAAGTGCGGAGCTAATTTTACGCAAGAGGATGCATTCGATGACACCTTCTACGGGGAATGTAGTGGCTGTAGGGCCTTGAGGCCAATTATAGAGATTGATTATAACGATTACTTGGATTGATTAAAACAGCTAAATATGTTATAATTTAGGTAATAATTCTCTATTAAAGAGGGGGAAGAGTAGATGTCATTCCTAGAAGCGATTGTTTCATCTATAATTGGTGTTTCTAAGGACGTTGGATCAACGGAGATCTTAGCGGAAGATGCTGGAATAGTTGATATTGTAGACTTGGATAAGGCTACAACTAAGATAAAAGAGTAGGGCGTATTATGGCAATTAAAAGAAACATTTCAGACAATATCCCCAGGTTTGAGGCTTCAAACGCTAAGCAATTTACGTACACAAGCACAGTAACTAGGCCAGCTACGGTATCATTTGCTATTTATGACTCTAATGGAGCAAGTCTAGCCCTAAGTGCTGTAAGTGCTATCAACTCGGGTAACGTAGTTGCGGAGTCTGGTACTACTACGGGGCTATTTTATATAAACATTGTAGTCCCTACAACTAGGGATTTCTATGTTTCTGAGTTTGTTGGATATGATGCTAGTAGTCTCACATACAGAACCAGGACAGAATGGGAAGTAATTAGTTCAATACCTACATCGTTTTTTAGTTACAGTGCTATAGCTGATACACTTCGAATATCCAGAACTATCATTGGTCGAGCTGATCTCACTTTCTGGGATATTAAAAGATATGTAGAAGTCGCACATGATAAAATCAATGCAAGGTTGAGCAATCTGTATACGATCCCTGTGAGTCCCACGTTTCCGTTAATCCAGGACATGGAAAGAACCTTTGCCATATATGACCTATTATCTGATGTATTCTTAAAGAAGAGTATACCTACTCCGTTACAGAAGCGCAAGGATGAGTATGATAAGATATTACAGCAATGGGAGACTAATAGTTTAGGTCTGCCTGTAGCTAGTGGCGATGTAATGATGTATCGCTTTCTTGCCGAGTCTAATACTGAGAATTGGAAGTCTGTATTTGATGATAGAGCTTGGGTTGATATGAGAGTTGATCCTGATCGTGTAACAGATGACTCAGATAAGGATGCATAAATGAAGATCATTATTAAGTCTGAAGAGTTAGTGAAGCTGCGAGATGCTATACAACGGCGTGGAGAGGGAACGAGTCGTGCTGCGCTTAGACGGACTACGACTAGGCTTGCAAGGGCACTCAAGAAGTGGACTATGTCAAACCTAAGGTCCAAGGGGGGAATGTTAAGAGAGGGTAAATGGGTGCAGACAGCTCCGTTGACTCGTGTGACGAGAAAATGGAAGGGCAAAGCACCCCGTAAGATATTGCTAGGTGATGTAATAAAGGCTGGAAGTTTCAAAACACTTACTACGATGACTACTGCTGGTTTATATAGCGATGATAAGTTGGTTCTCATACATGACCAAGGCGTTCCAACTTATACTATAAAGAGCAGTAGCATGATGATATTCCCTGTTGGCTATAAGAAGGGCAAGCCATCTCTTAGGAAAACGCATAAGGTGACATTGAAAGATGGTATCCCTGCTAGAAGGATAATGCCTGACGAAGTAGATATAGCTGCTATCTCTGATCCTTTAGTAGAGAAGTTTATAAATGAGTTCTTTAGTGGAATTGTTCGTTCGTAAGGTACATTATGCCAATTTTTGATATATATACTCATATTATAGATCCATTAGTTGAAGGTGTCAAGGTCGATTCGAGGTTTCAGAATGTTTCGGTCTTCTATGATGAGGATATCGGTTCCCTTGAGAACATTCCAATAGATAGATTACCTATTCTTAATATCTTTTTAAGCGACGGCGCGGGAGTAGAAGGAGCTGGGAGTAATACGGGTAGTTTCTCAGTCCGTCAAATGAATGTAAGTTTAACCATTGCCATACTAACGTTTGATAATGAAAAGTATCAAGTAGATAGAGAGTTATCCTTAGTGTTAGGTGACTTACTTGACTACTTAAATGAGAGAAGGAATTGGGATAACGCGTTTGGGCTTAGTGATGTAAAGATAGCCTTAGGGGAAGACTTAGATGTTTCCTTTATTTCAGCAGCAGAAGAAGGTGGGTTTCTTGGAATATGGAATGTAAGATTAGAATTTACAATTTATGCAGGGTGCTAAGATGGATGAAGTCGATATTATTGATCTTAGGATCATCGATACTGAAGTGGATGAGAATTTTAATATAGACAGGATAGAGCTAGAAGATGGCCTATACCTCGTACCTGCCTTGGTGAATGGGGTTCCAGTAATCATTATCGAATAAAAGTCTTTAGTTTTGGGTTAAATTATGCTATATTTGCATAGTGGCATCGTAACTTAAGTAAGTAGGAATGGACATAATGATTAATTCTGAATATATATGTATTGATAATTGCATGACTAATGTGATTTGCCTGGGTTGTGATGGTGAGACTAAGTTAGGTGAGACTGTATATATGCAGATTTCCCCTATTGCAGGCTACTTTCATAAGGGATGTCTGCCTACTGAGCGTAAAACGGTTCGTTTAGAGCCTGGGGCAATAGCAAAAATAGAGGATGCGGGGGAATAAATAGATGGCTGATTTGTTTTTAACTAGGAGACAATTACTTTTAGTCAAAGTGGAGACTACTGAGGGTACGGATGCGGCACCACAGGAAGCTAATAGCGGGGACGCTGTAAAGCTTATAGATCCATGGACTATCGACTTAGGTCAAGAATTTACAGAGGTGGTGGGGGGTAACTTGAGTCGGGGTAATGCTACTCCTATCCTGGGTGCGAGGCCTGCTGGTATCACCTTTCGAAGTTACTTAAACGGTGTTTCTGTTGGCAGCTTTACGGCTGCAAACAAGCCTCCGCTACATGCTGCTATCAGAGCTTGTGGCGGTTTCGAGACGTTTGCATCGAGCAACTACAGTTATAAGCCAGCTACTAGTGCTGGCTCAGATGTATCAGTTACTATTGTAGCTCATGTTGATGGATACGAGCATAGGATGGTGAACTGTCGTGGAAACATGAATCTAATATACGGAGCCAATGCTCCTGTCATTGCTGAATTCACGATGCGAGGCCAGCTTACTACGGAAGCTAGCACATCGCGTTCAGCACCTACGGGATTAACTACGTTAGCTCCGCCACAATGGATCGATTCAGGTTCGGTATTAGTTGACTCTGTTGCTTGCCTGAACATTGAAGCCTTAAACTTCAATACTAATAACACGATATATGAAGAGAGATCTTCATGTGCTGGTTCGGGTTCTGGTATCAACCGGATCATAATTACTGAACGCGCCCCTGGCGGAAGTATGGATCCAGCAGCTATAGAGCCAAATAGCCATGATGCCTTTGGGAACTGGAGATCGGGTACGGCTGCAACGATTAATCTAAATGCAGGAACTGTGGCTGGTAATATCGTCACTTTAGTCGTGAGTAATGCTATATACAAGACAGTGGGTTGGGGTGATAAGAGCGGCTTAGGCATTTGGAATATAGATTTCGAAGCTTATGAAGGTACCGCTGCGGATGATAACTGGAAGTTAACATTCACTGATTCATGGGTTGTTGCGTAAAGTAGATAATCAAATAGTTTTTTTGGCTGGTTTTCCTATAGGTAATAAAACCAGCCTTTACAATATAAGAGGAGTTTATGCCAAGTAAATTTAGAGATCGATTTGTTAAGGATGTAGTTTCTCAGTATACCGGACAGACCTATAAAATAAGACGTATCAATATCTTTGATTTTATCAAGGACATGGGAGTCCTTCCCGTTGCTACTGCAGATCCGGTTAAAGACGAATTAAAGAGTAGCATGGATCAACTGGCAGAGATAGAAAAGGAAGATCCGGAGGGGTTTACCAATAGAGCGGTTACTTTTTATCTAAGTAAGGGTGTCATATTCCCTAAGATATTCTTTGGTGACTCTGATGATTGCCCCGAAGAAGAGATAGCTTTAGAGGACCTAGGGAATGATGCTAACTTTCTCGTTGAGCATATTACGAATTATAGTACTAAGCTCAGTGATGACTTCATTAAAAATATGGATTTTTTTTTAAAGGAAACGGACCCATCGTCCTCGACTTGATAGGGAAACGGTATAGTAAAAGACCTTCAGAAATCCTACCAAAATCATTTTTCCAAAAACGCGGCGGCGTTCTTTCAGAGATATCATTCGATTATAACGTTGCTCTAAAGTCTTCGCTCATGGAAGCTAAAGTTTACGAGGATCGTAAAGTTGACTTCGAAAACAAGCAGACCAAAGGCAAGACTACGTCACCTAACCAAGCTGAGAGTCTATTAGCCAAGGCTAGGCGTGAGGAGTGGTAAATGGCATCTAAGAGCAATAAAAAAATCAACATAGAAGTTAAGTTACTTCAGAATCTGGTTAGTGAAACAAAGAAGATGAGCGCAGCCCTCAACGGGTTCGGGGATAAGCTTACCAAGGTTAAGACTGCTAGTGCTTCGATGGCTAAGCAGAGCAAGCAGAACGCTAACTCGCTTAAAAGCCTGGCTGGCTCGATCATAGGCATGAGTGGGACCATCCAATCTGGTATTTTTAAGATAACGGGACTGGTCTTTGCTTTTAAGCTCTTAGGGTCTACAGTAAAGACTATCATTACGCCCTACACCAGCCTCCTTGAGGCAAGTATAAGGTTTGAGACTGCTCTAGTCGGAGTAGAGAAGACAGTTAAGACAACTGCCGGTGGCCTGCGTCAATTAAAAGCAGAGCTAATAGAGCTTACTACGCAGATCCCTCTTAATATCACACAGATAGGTACGATTGCTCAACTTGCCGGACAGTTGGGTGTTCAATCCCGTGATATCGCGAAGTTCACTAAGGTTATTGGCTTATTGAGTATAACGACTAACTTATCGATAGAAGAAGCCGCTACTGGTATTGCCCGATTATCCAATATCATGGGAGAAAGCTTAGACAATGTGGAGGATGTAGCTAACGTTATAGTCCACTTGGGCAATAATTTTGCTACGACAGAGCGAGAGATAGTGCAATTCGCGCTACGCATAGGTTCTGCTGCTAAACAGGCGGGGCTGACTACTGCCAATACCTTGGCTCTTGCTACTGCCCTGTCCTCTGTCGGTCTCAGAAGTGAATCTGCTGGTAGCGGCATTAGTAGAACTATCATTAGGATACAAGAAGCTGTACTGGGCTCTACGGATAAGTTAAAAGATTTTGCTGAAATATCAGGTTTAGAAATGGAGGAATTTTCAGAATTATTTAAAAAAGATGGTGTTCAAGCTATTACTAAGTTCCTTGAGGGGCTAGGTAGGCTAGCAGCTTCAGGGCGGGGGACTCAGGCAGTACTGGAGGAGTTAGGGTTGTCAGAACTGAGGCTTGCTAATGTCCTGCGGTCATTGGCTAATGCCCAGGACCTTACGACTAGGGCTGTTGCTGCTGGTAATGCTGAGATAAAAGATGGGAATGCGCTACAGGTGGAATCATCAGTGTTCATAACAAGTACCGCGAACCAGATAGTATTACTCAATAATCAGTATGCGGCGATGAAGAAGCAGATGGGGGACAATCTAACTCCAGCATTTAAGAGTCTAGTTGGGTGGTTAGCTAATCTTATAGGTAAGTTCACTCAACTCCAGCAAGAAGTGAGGGCACTGCAGGCACTGCAGGCAAATGCTGCAACAGAAAATGAAACTAAAAGAATCGCGGAAAACATGCTGCCGAACATGAGAGAGAGCCTTGATAACCTTAAAAAGGACCTAGATGAGTATAAAAGCGCCAGCGATGTCTATGACGAGGTGACGGAGCAATTCCTTGTATCTGCAATGCTCTCTAAACATCAACTAGAAGACAAGGACCTTAGGGTTAGGTTAAGTGCTGCTAGTGGTCTTGAAATACCAGAGCCCGAAACGAATATGAGGAGTGTGAGGCAATATTACACTGAATTAGAGATGGCCTTCAAAACCTTCCAGGACAATCTTGAGCGTAATCAAAAGAAGTTCAAGTTTCCTGGAGCGACTGGTGACCCCCACGAAGATACCGACACTGAGGGCGGGGAATTCACAGGTCCAATGGATCCAACCTCCATTGCAGGCTATCTCCTCCCAGAGTTCGCCATCGAACTGAGGATAGCACGCGAAAGGCAGCTTAAGGCTACTAAGGCCGAAAGAGCCGCTGCTCTGAAGGCAACGAAAGAGGCGAATCGATTAGAGGAGGAGGAGTTTAAGAAGAACTTAGAGACACAGACGTTCTTATTGGACGAGGAAATGCGTATGCATAACAAGTTCACGAAGTTCTTGGAGGCCCTGGCGGCGAAGCAAGCGGAACTTGATTTCACTCAGGGTCTTAGTGGGGATGCGCTAGCCCGGGCAAAGATTGAAAGGGAAAGAAAAGAGGCCGTAAAGACGATCGAGGCTGCGTATGCTAGCGGTGATCGTATGGGCTCACCAAAAGCTGCCATTGCTCAAGCACTCGATATTGAGGAAAAACAGCTTGAGGCTCTATTAAAAAAGACTCAAAGTACTTTGGATCAATTCGCTGAGATGACTTCTCAGTCGATGATGGATGCATTCCAGACTTTATTCTTTGATGTCATCAGCGGAGAGTTTGATAACATGGGTGACCTTGCTAAGAGCTTAGGCCAACAGATATTAAATCAGTTGTTTACAACCTTAGTAGCTGCTCCGTTAACAAGGACTATACAGGATAAGCTTGGAGTTACTGGGACTGATTCAAAGCAGAAAGGTCTCCCGGCTGTATGGAATGAAATATTCGGTGCATTTGGTTCATCTGATGATACAGGGGGAGGGGGACAGTCAGGGGATTCAGGGAAAAATTTAGAGTCCGCTCAACTGGATATAATAGAGAAACAGAAAGAAGGCGAGCTATTCAAGAGAGGCACTGATAAGGCTGCATTTGGACTCATGACTAAATTCGCTGGAGTCCTTGGCACTACTGCATTTGCTTTAGCGTCAGCATTCGGTGGCAGTGGTGGCGGGGTAAGTGGAATATTCGGGATGATAGCTAAGATCACTGGTCTTGCATCTAGTGTTATTGGTAACTTTAGTGGGTGGGGTGGTGAAGGTCCGCACGAGTCTGCCTCTACGGCTCGTACCATGGCTAACTTAAAGGCTTTCGAGAACTCCGGTGGTGTACCTAATTTTGGTACTGGTGGATTTATTCGGGGTGGGGCGATGGACTCTATCAAAGCATCTGCAGTTAATGCTGGTGTCTCTGCTTTTACTTCTGGTGGGAAAGCATTTAATGGTCCTATGTTTGGAGTCTTTGGTGAGAGGGGTAATGAGATTGTGGCAAAGATGTTACCTCCTGGATCCCATGCCTTAGGTGGACCAGGAACTGCCGGTGGTGGCGGCGGGGATACACCTATAGAGTTAAAAGTAGCCGTTGTCGATAGTAGGGCACAAGCATTAAACGCTGATCAGATAATCGAGCTAACAGCTGGAGATGCTCTAGTCGGTGGCAAGCTAGGTGAGGCTGTATTGCAGATACAAGTAAGGAGGTAGTAACACATATATGAATTATATCGTAGAAATTAAAAAAGAAAACAGTACTACAGTAGAAGTAAATGATAGCGGGAGAATTGAGGCTATTTCTCCATTCTATGAGAGATTCCTAGGTAGGCCCTTCCTTGAGCTAGAAGAAGAATTGAAACACTTAAAACCAAAAATAAGAAAGCTATAGAAATGGCAATAAATAATAATGACCATTGGCTGCTTCCGAGTTTCCCTGATCTTGGGTTATCAGTTCAATCTTTTAAGAAGGAGCGTATTGTTAAGACTGCAAACTTTCCTAATCCAGTTAAGGGGATTACTTCTCCCATTGATCAATCCAATATGGTTGGTCATAGATACGAGTTGGAAGCCTTGATGACATCCGTTGAAATGAAATCTTTTCAATCTATGTATTTTAGGTATGGGACTAATAGGCCTATGCTATGGTCGCCAGGCGGAAAAGAGACAGAAGTTAATACGTATCATTATATCACTACAATGACAAATTCACAGGTAGCCTTCTCCTTGGGTGATATTCTGATAGTTGAAGCTGGTTTAGGAATTCAATTAAGAAGTTGGAATGGGACTACTGAGGTTACGACTGAATTGGGAACTGATGTATTTTCATTAACTGATGAGTATGCTGGCATAGTAGAGCTAACTGTTTCCGGCAGCAGGCATGTATATGCAACATATGAGCGATTCATGCATGTGTGCTTTGATAGCGATGAAATGACATTTGAGCCTATGGCTAAGGGATACTATAGTGTTAAATTCTCACTTAGAGAGGTCAATTCATAATGAATCCTAATATAACTCTTAATAGATTGGATTTAAGTAGGGGGGCTATGATATCCCAGACCATGATATGGGGTTCTGTGGAGCAGGGGATGCAGCCAAATTATATTTCTAAGTTTACCACTATTCCTAGGCCTTTCTATAGATTTCACGTTGAAATGCTGCTAGATAAGTATAGAGCAGAGTCGTTAGATGCTTTCTTCAAGTTAAAGAATGTGAGTCAGTATTTTTGGTTTACTGGCGGAGACTTTGGGCATAGAGATGCTTTTTTGACTATCAATAAAGGGGAAGTAGGAAGTACGTTTATTCCGCTTGCACATAGGCATGTAAACCCTAGCTCTCTAACCGTAAAGACTAGGGGGACTGAGACTACATCATATACGGTAGATGGTCAAGCGGGGATTTTGGACGTTTTAGGGTGGCCGTCGGCTGGTCAATATCTTCAAGTCAAGTATGCTAGCATCTTCAATGTAAGATTTAGTGAGGATGTGAAGATTGATGAGTCCATGGAATACAAAGAAACTTATGTTACCAAGTTCGATTTAGTGGAAAATTATGCAACATCTGATCCTACTAGTTACTGGGAGGCTCCCTAAGCGTGAATAAACAGTATAAGACTTGTGAAATTATCCCTGTTGAGGGGATTCCTTGGATCGAAGCAGGGGATTCTATCGGGCTATTAATAGTTGAAGCTCTGAATCAAAATGAAATCAAATTAGAAGAAAATGATATCATATTGCTCTGGGTGTTGCTGGGCTTAACCCTTTACATTCTTTTAAAGGGAAAAAAGATAAGTTTGGACATCCTGTCAGAAGCGTAGATGCTGTAGCGGATGAAATTACCGGAGCAGCAGTATTGGTTATGGGCAAATTTAGAAAGGTACCTGTTGCAATTTTACGTGGTTGTGATATACTGGAAAGAACTGGCTCGGGCCAGGACTTATTGAAACCCCTTGAGGAAGATATTAGAGGTCAAATGGTGCATCTAAATCAGTAGCTTTCGGAAAACCTCCGGAGATAGGCAAAGGAAGAATTTGTGATTGAATTTACGACAGATTTTATTAAGAAAAAGAATGCATTAACTGCGGGGCAGAGATGGATTCATCTTCTCGAAGTAAAATTAGATGCCAATAGTACAGCATACATAGGATCTATTCCAGATACCGTAGCATATAATGGCAAAACCTATATACCAGGTTCTTTCCTCGTGGGCAGAGAGAAGACAACTAGCGATGGATCATTACCATCACTGAACGTTGATGTCTCTAACTTTGGAGGACTTGCCCTGAAGATAGCTAGAGATTACGATCTGACCTTAAACGATGTTACGATTAGATTAGTAGAGCATACCATGCTAAGTAATGTAGATACAACAGACTCTTATAGGATTGTTTTGAAGGTTATCTCTGCTGCATTCACTGCTGAGGCTGCAAGGTTTTCTCTTGGCTTTGGTTTTAACTTTAATGCCGTAGGCCCTAATGGATCATATAATAGAAGAGACTTTGTTTCTATTCCCTATAATTTTAAGCAGTTTGGGATCATCTAAACTATTTCAAAAAACTTGACTATGATAGAATAATAAGACAATCTCAGGTTAGTGGAGTGGTAAACTATAAAGAATGGATTAAAGAGATATAGATGTTTGATAAGTTAGAAGATTTAATCGGTGTCCCCTATATTACTGATGGGAGGGACCCGTCCGTTGGTTTAGATTGTCTTGGTCTAGTTTGGTGGGTAGGGGATACGATACTGGGAATTGATATGGATTTAGGGAAGCCATCTACTTGGATGAGATTTGCTCGAAAACTTGAGCCTAATGAAGAAATGATTAGACATGATTTTATATTAATGTATGGTAGTCTTTTAAATCAAGGTCTGGTAACTCATACTGGTATTGCCTTAGATAGTGATAATATTGTACATGCTAGCATCTTTCATGGATCTGTAGTTTGCGAGAGGTTGTCAAGGCTGTCTCATGCGATAAGAGGCACATATAGGATGAAGGTACAATCATGAAAATCATATTAAAAGATATAGCCAGTAACGAGGTAGTAGTGGCACATACTATTACTGGTGATATTACTTTAGGAGAGATTTTTAAGGCTGATCCTAAGTTAGTTGAATTTGAAGATTATTTGCATGAAGTAAGAATAGATGGCATGCCATGTGATACTTGGAAGTCTACTAATATAGAAGGGATTGATCTAGTAGAGTTCTATGTTCGTCCTGGCTTTGGTACACTAGTAGTTATATTTGGAGTAGAAACTACTGTGGGTGCAGTTTTATCTGTAGCCTTGACTGTAGTATCCCTTATCTCTACTCTTGTATCAATGCTTACCGCACCTAAGCCTACAGACACGACGCCTGGAGAGAATGAGCCAAATACATATGGTTTTCAGGGGCTTTCAAATACTTTTACTCCAGGGTCACCTATCCAGGTCGTATACGGTAGACATCGTATGGGTGGTCAAGTTTTAGGCATGACTATTGATGTCCAGAGTGGTGGGCGTGGTATGCTGATGTCTGAGTTGATAGCCTTAGGCCGGGGGGTAATAACTAACGTTAATTGTCTAGAGGTAAACGGGATCTCTATAGATAAGTTCCCTGGTATCTCTTCTTCTGGCTTTAGATTAGGTACGTCTAGCCAAGCAGCACTTCCTGGGTATGAAAGAACGCGCAATACTTTTCATGATGGTAGGGAAGTGTCTACGGGAGGTCTAACGTATACTACTAATGCGGTAGATGCAAAAGCAGTAGAGATTCAGATCGGAGCGGTTAATGGGTTAATCCATCGTAATACTAAGGGAGAAAAGAGCAATAATACTATATACTATACAATAGAGGCTAAGCCTAACGCCTGGTCTACCAACAGCTACTTTACAGTAGCGGCATCGAAAAGTTGGACTGAGAAGAGCACAGCAGGAGTATGGGATGCAACTAAGATAGACTTCGTTGAAGACTTGGGCGAGGCTGCAGGCCAATGGGACATGAGGGTAACCTGGGAGTCCGCGAGGAAAACTACTGAGAGTAGTCCTCATAGAATCTGGCTTAGCAATGTCACTGAGATAGAGGATGATCCCGTTTTGGCGTATAGCGGGATAGCTATGCTATCGTTCAATGGGATAGCTACTGATGCGTTGCAGGGGGGTAGGCCAACTATCACGGCGATAGTAGATGGTATGCAAGTAAGGGTGCACAGCACAGCAGCTGCTTTTAATACTGCATGGTCTCAGAATCCTGCATGGTGTGTCAGGGATTATATGACTAACAGTATCTACGGTATGGGTGGGTTGGGCATATCCGATGCTGACATAGATGTACCATCATTTCTAAACTTTGCTATCCTTTGTAACTCAGGTGTTCCTGATGGCAGGGGAGGATTAGAGCCTCGGCATCAATTCGATTTCGTATTGGACAGAAGGAAGCCTCATTTAGACATAGTGAATGACATATTAAAATTATACGCCTCTGCTCTGATCTATTCGAACGGGCAGTATAAGATCGTGACTGATCGTGACGATGAGGTTGTGAGACAGGTCTTTCATGCTGGCAACATAATTAACATGAATGTTAAGGTATCCAAGGAGATTCCTGTACCCAATCAAATAAATGCTACATTCGCTAACGAAATATTGGACTATGAGAGGGATGTCAGATATATCCAAGACTCTGAGTCTATCTTTGCAGATGGCGATCCCGTTATTATATCGGAAGCTAACGCATTCGGTATCATTAGAGATAGTGAGATAGATAGATTTGCTGATAGGATATTGGAAAGAAAAAGGGATAAAGTCTTTAACATAGAAATCACTACTGGGATGGAGGCTATTGCCGTAGAACCAGGAGATAGATATGTTGTAGGTAACCTTACTACTGATTTTGATATGGGATGGGGCGGAAGAGTGAAGGGCTTAGCTGTAACGGCTCCAGGATGTAATGATATCATCCTAGATAGGACAGTAGATTTAGCGGCTGGTAAGAATTATACCTTATATGTATGGGAAAGAGCTACGGATTCAGTCCATATACATACCGTGGATACAGTCATCCTAGGTGCTACTCAACAGGTACCAGTAACTGGGGGAACTTCTGCTACAGAGGGAGATAGGTGGGCTATAGGTGAAAACTCGGTTTCTCTCTATGATCTCAGATGTACAGAGGTATCGCGAGACATCCAGAAGAACGAATATACCATAAGGGGGCAAAGAGAAGGAACGTTTGTCTTTAAGACACATACTCCTGGCACAATAAGCGGTGCTCTTAATAGCGTTAATAGCACCCCTTTTAACACAATCAATGACATGCCCCCGCAACCTATGAGCGTAACGATGTCTAATCAATACATCACATTAGCAACAGGGGAGACCTGGAATCATACTGATATAGATATTTCTCCATCACCTAGAGTAATTGCCTCTGCGTTACACGCTCCAAGTGCTAATTCCGGCTATGTCATACTATCATCGACTGCGGCCCCCGCTATCGATGATTTTTATAATGGAGCATGGATTCGACTGAACTATGGCACTGGGTCTGAACACGAAGGTAGAATAACTGACTATATTGGAGCTTCCAGATATGCTATCATTCAGCCAGGTATGAGTACGAATGCAAACACAGGGGGGGACTTGTACGAGATCCTGTTACCTGGTGGTCTCACTGCAGGGTATGACATCTTACGGAAGATTGATAGGGATTATGTCCTAAAAGAAACTATATTTAATACTGAGTATAATATCGAGAGTGAGATTGCTTCATACGATATTATCTATGCTGTTGTTCCATTTAACCAAAATGGTGTGAGGAACTATGATGGCTTCTGGGAGGGGACTATTACTCCTACTGTTGATCCCCCTGTAGGCCTTCAGCCATCTAATTATTATTCAAAGCCTCGTGTAGAGGTTATCACAGTGCCGTTTACCCTAGGATATATTCATCTATGGAATCAGGTTGGTGGTCCTACTGTGCTAGAAGGGAATCTTGATATATTGGGTATTGGGGATTTAGATGTATCTCTTGTTGTTGGCTCATTGGGTGGGGCAATCGTAGAAACGCATAGAGAGACAGCGTTAGGTGAAAAAACAAAAAACAAGACTGATGGTACTAATTACATCAGAGAGAGAACCCTTGTTCATGTTACGGGCATTCATGTACCCACAGAAGAGGATACTACTACATACTATATGGCCGTCACTAGTGAGAGGCAGGTTTATGTTAATAGCGACAGTTGGCTCACGTATCAAAGGACATTGACAGGCTGGGAAGGAAGACCATAATGGCAGCAAGGAAGTATTTACTACTGGATGATTCTGATAATATTATAGGAGTTTATACGGCTGGTGCAGCTGCTGGGCCTCCTAACTCACTTGAGGTAGGTAAGGATGTCATATTGACGGACCTAGAAATATCTGACGTAGAGATGACTAAGAAATGGGATAGAGCTAGTCAGGTGTTAACGGAACTTTCAGAAGCGGAGAAGAACAAAAAGAGCGGTAGGGAGGCACCTACACTACCAGTTCTGGGGAGTTAATCTAATATGTCCAAGCTAGAAGATAGGGCCGGTTACGTTGTCTTTGATTGTGATAGTTGTTGTACGACTGATGATTCCTTATTCCTAAACCATCTCCGGACTGAAGGAATTAGTCCTGCGGGTACCTATATCACTAGCATGGACTTGAAAGGCTTTTCCTATGATGAATCCGGGAAGAAGGATTTAAATGCTGTAGAGATATCGTACTCTGTACTGGGCAGCTGTGACCTTAGCTCAGTCAAGATGAGCAGGTCGATCTTCTCTGGGACTAAATTCGTAGGGAATGACATGAACAGGATAGGGCTTAGGTCTAGTGAGTTGAGCAGTGTTAGTATTGTAGATACAAAGATGAGGGGCGTCACGGCTCCAGTCTTGACGCTGAGAGGTTCCATGGTCTCCGGGGTAGACATGAGGGGTGGTCAGTTATCCCATTCTATCATAAGGGAGAGTAGGATAAGTTCTACAGATATGAGTTGGAGTATTCTGAGAGGTGCCCTCATACGGGGCAATGCATTCAATGATGTTGATTTATCGTATTCAGTATTGACTAACGCATCGATTGAGCAGATGAGGTTACAAAACGTAGACTTATCTATGTGCAGGGCACAGCGTTCAGTTTGGAGCACTATCAATAGGACTAGGAATAATAATATTGTTTGTAATTCAGGCGATTTTAGAAGCGCAATGTTTAATAAGACAATGTTTCGGAATGCGGACTTCAGCGGCAGTGACTTTAGGGATGCAAATTTCTGGAATTGTGCGTTTATCAATACGGATTTAACTGGTGCGAGGTTCGAAGGGGCGCAATTCTTCGAGACTGAAATCAGATCCTGCACAGGCTTCGACGCCCTTGACATTCGTTCAATGCACTGATATCTAAAGAAAGAAGTAAAGGAGTTTTTATTTGAAATCTTTGAAGTGGAGTGAGACTGAAATACATATATTAAACACGGTCTATCCTAAGTATGGCAAAGGGGACCTGTTGCGAACTCTCCTTCCCGAACGGACTCGGACTAGTGTTGATCATAAGATACGCGACCTGGAACTGCAACACACAGGCGAGAAGACTGAAGAGATGACTATTATAGACGCTCGGAATTCTTTGAACGAGCAACTACAGATCAACAAGAAGATTATTTCCTTATCTAATAAAGAGTATGAGGCTGCAGAGATTGAACGTATAGCCTTTATGGCATGTTTACATATTCCTGAGCACTCAGAGAAGAATCTCATTGAGGCTGTTGAAATCTGTAAATCACAAGGGATTAAAAGGCTAATTATAGCTGGCGATTTTTATGATTGCATATCGGCATGTGATAGTGCCAAGATGCGAAATGCTAGAGGTAGTCTATATTACACTCTAAAGGAAGAGCTAGCCTATGGTGAGGCAGTATGGGAGATGCTTTCAAAGAGCTTTGATAGAATCGACGTAATGTCTGGTAACCATCCTGATAGAGTCAGAAAGATGATTACCGAACGCGTTGGTCCTGATATGATGTTCTTGTTTAATAATTTTATCGAGGTGGCTGTAGCCAATTATGACAATGTATTCCCTTATTCTTTCTTTGACAAGTTTGGCAACGACTTGAGCTGGATTATGCAAATTGGGGATCTTCGTATCTGTCACGCTGAAGAGAATAAATCGGGTATAATGGCTGCTTCTGCGGCATTAGAACAGAAGTTCTATAATTGGGATAACCATTTAAAGTGGAGCACCAATGGAGCTTTATCTGAATGGCACGTTATCCTAGAGTTTCATCCGCACCAATGTGGCACCTACATGGCCGATGGGGGAGCTAAGATGTTGATAGAGGGTGGATGCATGCGTAGGCCAGTACAGTATGCGCTAGAGGGTAAGATAGTTTACGACAAGCCTCAGTCTAATGCAATGACAATCTTAGAGCTAGTTAATGGTAAGGTTAATTTAACTAACGTTCGACAAATTCCTTTTCCTATTCACGAATAAGGGGAACCTGTTGCAGTGATCCTAAATGTGGAGATTCGTGGAAAGAGCTTGGGGAGTTTAGTAAGGATAAGTATATCGCGTCTGGGTACTATTCTGTGTAAGGCGCACCATAGAGTAGTAGAGCGCCTAAAGGAGGCAAGGATGGTGATCTGTCGTTTCTGTAATAAAGACTTTGAGTTAATCCAGGGAGATACTATTTTTATTGAGGATACTCCCAATCTTTTGATTAGTACGCCTATTAAGGTTATTATATCCTGCCCTAGGTGCGAGAGAGAGGAAGTGATTCCATGAATGCTGTAACATATACTACTTTGATTAAGACTAAGGATAATGGGATCTATGACATGGGGAAGAGGAAGTATCCTCCCGCACATGCACATCCGCAAGGTCGTATGTGCCCAAAGTGTGAAGTTGTGAATGCCTGGGTAGAGTTCTCTAGAGAAGTGAAAGAAAGGAAGTAGTGCTTCTATTCTATCGTTTAAATACATGTATACCTTGTGAGATATGCAAAGCTACAACAAGATTGTATGAACTGGTATTGAAGGAAGAACATGAAGAGACTTATTATCACTATAATTGCGTCGAAAGAGGAACGCGTAAATCTAGCGTTAAGCGCGGAACAATTAGCGGAGTTCGGTTCAGTCGAGGTCACCATAGAGCCGGAGCCTGATGCAAATGAAGAGGCTGGTCAGCCTGCAGATAGAGACTCCATTTCTGATACCAATCTAGTAGATCTAAGTATGTATTGTACGCGTTGTGATCATCCTAAGGATCTTCATATCTCCACAGATAAGTATTTTTGTATCTGCGATGGGGATGATGGCATAGGCTATTGCAGTTGTCGAAGGTTTACCTCGGGTAGTCAGGAAGAATGAGATGAAGAGAGTTTTAATACATCATAACGAGGACGAACTATTCATTTGGGATGTTTCTGATCTCGAACTAGAGAGGGCTTCCTTTTGGAAGTTGTTTATTAAGTTAGATGGTAAGGGGGCATACAAGGGGACTGGTGGCAGTTGGTATAATAAGGCGCTAGGTGGTGACTATACCTGTATGTATAGGATTCTTGATGCCGGGAAGTTAGAAGAGGGTACGTCATGGACTATACAGGATGTTCGTCCTTGACCAATAGAAAGGAACTATGATCATGGTTGAGGCCCCAGAGACAGTATATAATATCTATCTCGATGTGAGGGAAGAGACGGACAATGTCCAGTTCATTACTGAGGAAGCACAAATATCTAGCTTTAAAGATAGAGAGGAGGCGTTAAGGATCTTCACGAGGATTCAATCTAAGATTGATACTGCGTCTATTGTAAACGATCTATATGATGAAGCAGCTGACGGCGAAGTTTTCGAGTAATGGGGTTCACCTATAAGGATGTTGGGGTTGATATCGAGAAGGCCGATCACTTAATGGTTTCGATCTCGCAAAGTGCGAATAGAACAACAAGGCCTGAAGTACTAGGAAAGATTGGTGCCTATGCTGGCTTATTTGAATTAAACTTTGAAGATAAAGTGTTGGTATCTTCAACGGATGGCGTAGGCACGAAGCTAAAAGTCGCCTCTTTAATGGGGAAACATAGCACCATTGGAATTGATCTCGTTGCTATGAGTATTAACGACATCATTTGCTCTGGGGCTGAGCCTTTATTCTTTTTAGACTATTTTAGTACTGGCAGATTAGATTCTGAAATATTCCTTGAAGTCATTGAAGGCATAGCTACAGGTTGTGCTAAGGCTGGTGTTGCTCTCCTAGGTGGAGAAACTGCAGAACTTCCTGGAACCTTCCCTGACGGAGAATATGACCTTGCAGGCTTCTGTGTAGGGCTGGCCGATAAGAGCAAAATCCCATCGCTGCTAGAAGTAAAAGATAAAGATATCATTATTGGGTTACCTTCCAGTGGGTTGCATAGTAATGGATATAGCCTTGCTCGTTATGTGTTACTTGAAAAAGCAGGTCTAGATCTGTTCAAACCTGCTGAGGGTTTAGATAAGACAGCTGCAAATCTTACCTTGGGCGATGTGCTCTTAACTCCAACTAAAATCTATACGGGCCTCTTTAGAGACTTGCCTATTAAGTCTTTAGCTCACATTACAGGGGGAGGATTGATAAGAAATGTTCCACGCGCCTTGCCTCAGGGCCTATGCGCTCAGATTAATAGGTCTGCCTGGACTGTCCCTCCTGTATTTAATCTGATTAGGGATATCGGCGGAATAGAACAAAGTGTAATGGATGAAACCTTCAACAATGGCATTGGGATGGTACTTGTTGCTGATCCTACTGATGCTCCTGGTATCATAAGAGAATTACAAAAGAAAGGAGAGAAGGCTCTGTGTATAGGGAAAGTTAAATCTGGTGTACGTGGTGTTACATTTGTGAAATAAGTAGCTCTCGAATTTAGGCCGGAGATAGTCTTAATTAAGTAGCTCGGACGAAAGTCTCGGAGATAAGTATATATGATATTAAAGAAATGTTCTAAATGTAATGAGATTAAGTCTTTAGAAAGGTTTAGTAAGGATAAGAGTACTAAAGATGGATTACAGTCTTACTGTAAGGTCTGTGCGAAGAAGTATGACCAGAGTGAAGTAGGTAAGGCTTCTCATCGTAAGTATCGAAAGACTGCAGCAGGCAAAGCTGCTTCTGCAAGGATGCGGATCGCTCATCCATTAGAGCATAAAGCTCGTGATAGGGTAGCCTATGGGATCAGAGCCGGTAGGCTAGTGAAGCCGGAGAATTGCTCAGTAGTAGATTGTACTAATGCTAAAGTAGAAGCACATCACTATCTTGGTTACGAAGAAGAGCATTGGCTGGATGTGGAATGGTATTGTAAGAAGCATCATATAGAAGCTGACAGGCTGGAACTAAGTAGCTCGGACAAATGGATCGGAGATAGGAGTCTAGAATATGAACTTAGTAGAAACTATTAGAAAGAAAGCACTTACAAAAGACTATGACTCAAATGTTGGTATAGCTGCCGAGTATTTAGAAGAAGTAAGTATGGCCGAGCGATTCAATCTTCTCTTAGACAGACTAGAAGAAGAAAACACACTATACCAGGGGTTAGCCCTAGCAGAGCCATTACGTCGTAGGTTAACTAGCTTTAAGGCTAGGGATGATCACGATGTTTATGACAAGCTATATCAACTCTATCAAGCGGGAGTATCATTAGACTATAAGGATTTTAAAAGTAATGTATCTGTATTAAAGAATCCGCATAGTACTGAGGACTTTGGTGCTTGGACTAGTGGTACTATACAAAAGACATACGTTCCTCTGGATATAGAGTACATTTTAGATAGACATAGATATAAAATCGTACATCATGAAGCATTATTTAGACATTTAGGAATTGAAGGTAGAGATGTCAGGTTTGGTGCTCTTGGTGTAGCGGGTGGTAGTCTTGTAGCTCAAGCTATGTATGGATCCTTATGTGGATTAAACTATACTTATCTTGGTTCCTACTTAAAGCCATCAGATATTTCGAGTCAATTAGAAGATACATACTCTGATATCAGGAAAGCAGATCCCAAATGTCCTAATTTGGATATGGAAGAACAGGGTAAGGAGCGTGAAGTAATATATTGGTTACGTAGATGCCTAGATTTACGCTTGACGCCCTTCTTATATACTTTCTGTACCTCGGGTATCAACATCTGTAAACAGGCCGCAGAGCGTAACGTAGACCTTTCTGGGGCTATATTCATGCTAGGCGGAGAGATGCTAGAAGAGGCTAAGAGAGATTACATAGAATCCTTTGGAATTACTATTACTCGTACTTATGCTGCAAGAGAGACAGGCTCAATTGGCAGGGAATGTCTAGTTAATAGGGACATATATCATATCCAACCTGGCCTTAATCTTCCTATAGTAACTAAAGAAGGTACCTTCTATACTAACATAAGTCCATATGTAACTTTCTATCTATTAAACGTTAACATAGGGGACAGTGCAGAAGAGTATCTATCAGGGGAGTGTTGTGAGCTTAATGAAATTTGGCCTCACAAGATTACTAATGTAAGGAATATCAAGAAAGTAACTATTGGTGGTATGTCTTTAATGGAGCATAACATCATAAAGATCTTTGTAGATATGAAGGAACGTGCAGGTTTAGGTGACAGGTGTGGCAGATGGGGGTTCCAGCTAGTAGAGAAAGATGATAAGTTGGAGCTTGTAGTCCATCCTGACATGACGGTATCTCCTAATGTAAAGATGGACGAATGGCGTGAGCTATTTTTAGATCTAGTAGGAATCTATGGTGCTGGGGGGAAGATCAACTCTAGCTTCTATAGGGATTCAGGTTTGATTGATGTTGTCTTTAGACAACCAGAAAGAACGGATACATTCAAGGGTATGCCTGTTGTGTATAAACGGAATACGAGTAGTAAGGATACTGAGGGTATTAAGAGAGAAACTTCAACGATTTCAATAACTTAGCGAACCTAGGGAATTCAATATTTGAAATTCTAGAAACTTCAACGATTTCAGTAACTTAGGTTTTAATCTGGTTCGACCTATATAGTATATGTATTTTTGCGAGAATCTTTTTTCGATTAATCCAATTCGACCCTTGACAGGATTGCAAAATTGCTATACAGTAGTGATTCATTCAATGCGTCGCGATCGATTCAGGAGTATTCGGAATACCAGGATCGATTCGGGGCAAAGAAGTTGATCTTTGACATTCTAGAACTAGCGTAGTTACTCTGGAGTAGTAACATAGGTTACTACTTTGGCGGAGCTGAACAGGGTTATGCTAGTCGCGCTTAGGAATAAACATTGTACTAGCAACCTGGCTAGTCACAAAGGAGCGTGGTAACAAAGAACTGATTCCTGACAAGTACAAATAAGTAAGTACGTTCGGGGGCCATTATCGTAAGGTAATGGCCCCCGTTTTATTTAATAGCTACAAGGATATCATGGGTATGCTTCTAGGTATTAATTAAGGGATAGAGGATACAGGGGGAATAATGAACAACCTAATCAAGGTAGAGAGTACAGCAATCAAGGGTGTAGCATATGAAAACAAGGTAATGACTATACAGTTTCATAGACAAGCGGACAATCGGGCATACGCCTACTTCGGGGTACCTAGAGAGGTATTCAATAAGTTCACATCTTGTGAGTCAGTTGGTCGATACTACTCTCAGGAAGTACGCGGACAATATGATTCAGAAGAGATCGAGCTTTATAATACGATAGTCACAGTTCTTTAGTCTGATCCAGCATCAATTAAGGAGGAGTATCATGGCTGACCTAGTGAAGCAGTTGAATAAGGCAATCTCAGTTAATGTTCCTGTTGTTTCAATCAATAGTGAGGATCAATTCGATACTCTTAGAAAGATCAGAGCAGGGTTTGATAATCTAGGTAGAACGAACCCTATGTTGGTTTGGGATTGCTTTAATTCTATTAGTGCTCTTAATGATGAGGGTAAGGAAGCTATAGAGACCCTAAGGAATAGAACAGAGTCTGATGAGTCTGTTGGTATTACTTGGCCCCCAGAGACATACAATGGTATGTTGAAGGTAGCATGTGACTACTCGGAACCAAAGACAATCATCTTCATGATGAATAGTCAATTGTTCTTGAAAGAGGATATTGGTAGTGGTGGAGTAGATCCTACTACGATTCAAGGTCTTTACAGTATTAGAGAAGCTTTTAAGAACAAAAGAACCTTGGTCCTCTTAGGCAACAGCATGAAGATGCCAACCCTCTTAGATATGGACATACATCAGTTAGTTGATGATCTTCCATCTGAAGAGTCTATAGTAGACATGGCAGGTAGAATGTACGGTAGGGCAGCCGATGCTGCAAAGACAGCTAAGGATATAGAGTTTGCCCCATTCGATGATAAGGCAACTGAGAAGGTATTAGCAAATACTAAAGGGATGTCCAAGTTTGTAGTAGAACAGTCCTTGGCATTAAGCATTGACCTAGAAGAAAAGGGTATCAATTATAAAGACTTGATGTCTAGGAATCGTGCTATCATCTCTGATACTAGGGGATTGTCGATAGCCGAGTATGATGTGTCTAGTGACTCTATTGCTGGTCTGGACAATCTGATTAGCTTTACGGATGGTATTTTAGAGAATGGTCCTAGGGCTATCTGCTTTATCGATGAGATAGAGAAGACATCTATTGCAGGTACAGGCGGTGTTGATGGCGGTGGTAACTCTACTGGTAAGGATGCATTGAGAGCGTTGCTAGCGTACATGCAAGACAATCATGTTCCTGGTATAATCCTAATAGGACCTCCGGGAACAGGTAAGAGCCTAGCAGCTAAGGTAGTTGGTAACAAGCATCAAATCCCCACATTGAATGTAGACATTAACGATACTGAAGGTAAGTTCGTTGGTGAATCTGAGCAGAACATGCGTAAGTTAATTAGTGTTGTTGATTCAGTGAGTGGGAGTAAGCCTTTAATCATTGCTACTTGTAATTCTATCTCAGTATTACCACCAGAGCTTAGACGTAGATTCTATCTTGGTACTTTCTTTGTAGATCTTCCTAACGAGAAAGAAAGGAAAGCAATTTGGGATCTTTACTTAAAGAAGTTTAATCGAGAAGGTGAAGAGTTACCTAAGGATGACTTTTGGACAGGGTCTGACATCTATACTTGTTTTGATCTTGCTAAAAGAATGAATAACATTAGCCTAATAGAGGCATCTAAGTTCATGGTACCTATTTCAATCTCTGGAGCTGGTAGCATAGAGAAGCTTAGGAAAGAATGTGATGGTAAGTACCTTAGCGCGAATAACCCAGGTCGGTACGTATACAGGAAAGAGACTGCACTACCTTTTAACATTACTGAGTCAGGTGAGAGATCTTTTGATTATAAGGACAGTCTCTCAGACTAAAAGGAGTAATCAATGCCATGTGATCAAGTAGTTAAGTTCAATGTTAAGTTTGATTTAGAAAGACAAGGTAACATGGATAGGTACCTTAAAGCGGCTGAGGCTTTAAACTGGATAGTATACGGTAAAATGGAGAATGGCTTTTCTTTTGAGTATAAGCGGGGACGAGTTGCTCGATTCTATGATGGAGAGATGAACATCGACGTAGAAGATGTACATATAGCTGACAAGCTAAAGGTTGAGTATAGTAAGCTTGCAGTAATGGAGAAAGCAAAGAAGAGCAAATGGAATGTAAAAATCGTGGGTAATAAGTTTACTATGACTAAGAAACGCTGGTAGCACAAAGGAGAATCATTTATTATGAAACAAGATGATGTAATCATGGGTGAGATTCTGCCAGATGGTACTGTTAAAATTACTACAGGTAACTTAGAGGGGTCAAATCACAAGTCAGCAGATGACTTTGTTAAGGAGTTAGCTTTAGACCTAGGCGGTGAAGTAGAGAAAGAGAAGCGTGGTAACCACGGTCATAGCCATAAGCTTAAACCTAAATTTGCTTAACCAGTAAAGGAAACTATACCATGAATAATAATACAGACGTGCAGGGCAACTCAGTACTTATTTCTATTTCAAAACATAAAATGGGTAATACTAGGAAGCTTGATATCCTTACTTTCCTAGAAGGTGAGGATATAGACCCTCGGGTTGTTAAGGCAAGTAAAACCTTATTGGAGTCTGAGACAGTGGACAAGATTAGTAATAAGCATGCACGATTAACTGTATGGCTAGAGAAGAGAACTATAATTCCTTTCTTTAGACATGGTGTTTATGTTCTTCCTTCGGCACTACTTAAAGAAGTACTTGATGAAATTGAAAAGGTCAACCGGGCGGTTGATATACTAGTTGAAGTTCTTATGTATGAATATGAGGAGCTTAAGGAGAGTATGAAGCTTAGACTCGGTAAGCATTATAATGAGTCTGACTACATCCCGCGAGAGAGTATCCCTAGTAAGTTCGGTATTGAATGTGCAGTAGTTCAGGTGAACGCCGCTGAGCAGTTGAAAGAAATTGACCCGGACCTATATCAAGAAGAGAGTCGTAAGCTTACTGAGAAATGGGAGGAAGCTAATGGTCAGATCATGAAAGCTTTGGCTAGTGGCTTCCAGCATGTATTGAAGGGGATCACGGATAAGTTAGGTAAGAGTCGTATTGGTCAGCGTACACAGTATAGGGATGACATGCTTGTACCTATTACTGAGTTCTTTGCTTTGTTCCCTAAGAGGAACCTAATCGGTAGCCTGGAGTTAGATGCTATGGTTAAGCAGGCTCAAGCAGTTTTGAGTGGAGTAGGACCGGCAGAGCTTAGAATTGATTCTGGGCTTTCTGAGAAGGTTGATGATACATTCAGAGAGATTAGTAAATCACTAACAGATATGATTAAGGTTGTAAGCACGGATGAAAGAGACTTTGACTTTAGTTAAAGAAGGGTAATATACAAGGGCCATTATCAAGAGGTAATGGCCCTTGTTATATTTAATAGTTATAAGGATATCTATGATATCTTTATAGGTGTTAAATATAAAATAGAGGGGAGGTAAAAGTTAGTATTATGTTCATGGCGAAGTCAGGCTGGATAGTTTGTCATAGGTGTAAAAAGAAGTTCATAGCTTCTAAGGCTAGTATGTTTACTAAGGATAAGATTTGTAAGGGTTGTCATATTAAGAGACTTGAAACAGGGGAGGCGTTGCCTTATGGAAGTAATGCAGTCGAAAGGGGTTAGTCTTGGAGGCGAGACTGTTACTTTGTATTCTGTAGATGGGTCATTTTGGAATAGTAATAAGGATCTTGCGAGGGAGTCAAAGAATGGAAGGTTAACCAAGGAAAAGATAAGGTCATTCATAGAGCAGTTATCTATAGAGGAGGCACTAAACGATGCTTAAAGATGATGAGAAATGGTATCTAATGAATATCACTGATATAGACGGCACACCTCTGGCGGAAGGTAAGATCAGATTAGATACAGATAGCAGAGCTACTGATGGTATTAAGCATAATAATGTTATTTCTGTACTTTGGAAAGCATTGTACGCTAAGTCGGACCGTCTTGAAGAGAGTAATAATGCTAAGGTGTGATAGCTGCGGTGGTGCTACAGACATTGATGGTCTCTTTAGTGTTCTTACAGAGTTATGGCATATGATCAAAGGGGGTTAAGATGGCAATAAGAATCAATTGGGTAAGAACAAATCCTGGTGATACTCCTACTAAGGGATCATATTGGCGATCGGTAGAAGGGCGTTTTTGGATCACTCCTATCTTTAGATCAACTACATGGCTGGATGGTTATATGCTAACGGATAATGCCAACCATAAGATGACAATGCGCTTAGGTGGTATTCTAGAGTGTAAGCAGACGGCACTACGGCGGGTTGAGAAAGAGCTAACCATGGAGCTTAAGGATGCGTAAGAATCTTATAAAGAAGCCCAAGGTAAAGAAGGCCGTAGTTAAAGAAAGTGTAGAGTTAACTGGAGGCATCGAAGGGATTAGTTCCCCTAAGTGTCCTTATTGTAAATCTACAAATACTCTTCTTAGTAAGGCAAATGATAATACATCTGAGGGGTTCTGTAATGCTTGCGATACTACCTATTATTTTATCAAGCATACAAAACGAACTACTTACTATGAGAGTTCAGATGGTAAGGGGGTACTAAGCTCGGCAAAGGTAGAGAGACCTGAATATGAGACAGCACATGGCTGGAGAGTACAGCACAGAGTACATAGGACATGGGTAGATTGTCCTGGTGTCGATGATCTAGATAAAGCCTTTGAGATTTGTTCAGAGAAATATCCTGATTGGAAATGGGATCGTAGAACAACATGGGGTAGCTGGTATAGTAAGCAGGTTCAGGTTTAAGGGGGTCTAATGAAACTAACTATCAGGACTAATAATCATTGGAGAAATTTTGTAAGAGGGTGCGAGCTAACTGCAAAAGAGCGGTCTGAATGGGATATGTTAGATGATGATGACTTAGAAGAACGTACCTTTATTCGGTACGAAGGTCAGGTACACTTGGATGAGTTCTTGCCTGTTGTTCGCCATCTTGGTAATGAGGATGAATCAGGATTCGATACTTGGGATGGTTATATGTCAGACTCATTCTTCTCAGGACTTGTGATTAGGTATTCGACGGATTGTGAACAGTATCAAATCGGCACATATACTTGCTAGGAAGGGATACTACTATGAAACGATATCAAGCTATATCCTCTGCACTTGCGGCGATTAAGAACTGTGTCATACATAAGAATGAAACGTGGCTGAACAAGCACGAGATACGCTTAGATGATCTAATGACAGATGCTCCTAGTGGTGGTGGTATCGACAGTGGTACCGAATTAGCGGAGTCAAGTACTTCCGAAAGATTAGTGTTTGAACTTGGTTTTCATCACATGGACCTACATGGTTACTACACTGAGTGGACTAAGCATACAGTCATAGTTAAAGGGAGTTTGTTGTTTGGAACCGATCTCCGAATTACTGGTAGAGATAAGGACGACATCAAAGACTATCTTGGTGAAGTCTATCACCTTTGGTTGGATGAGGAAGTAGAATAAGGGAACAGTCACAAGGCAGAAAGGGGTATTCATGGAACGCAGTAATTTCCCAGGCCGAAAGCAAGTAAAGCAGAATAAGGCAAAGGTTAGACATAAGGTGCCATACGAAGTCAAGCTAAAGGCTGTAGGCCCAAAGAAAAGAAAGAAGCTATTAGCCAAAGGAGGATGAGCAGAAGGCATGAAGATGCAGGTAGGGGAACATTTATTAAGATTGGTTGGTCGTATCAATAGAGTCTTCTCTAGGGTTGGGAATGATAGTTTCTTTGATCCTAGGGAATTCTCCTGGAGTTCCTACTTAGAGTTAAATCATGAATCAATCCTAAAGGAAATAGAAGGAGTAATGGCTAACGAGCCTATACCATCATTAGATCAGCTTACCTCCAGTATGGATACAATAGCTAACAAGAATTGGCTTACGTTTATACTTTATGGATATGGGATAAAGGTCGAAGCAAATTGTCATAAGTGTCCTATAACCACTGCACTGATAGAAAGGATACCAGGAGTACAGACAGTTATGTTCTCTATTCTTGCCGCAAAGGATGGGATACCTGTACACCGTGGTCCTTATGGTGGAATCATACTCTATCATTTAGGAGTTAAAATACCTGAAGGGGCTTGGATAAAAGTAGGGGATGCTACTAAATACTACAAGAAAGGTAAGAGTATTATATTTGATGATACCTATCCACACTCTACAGGGAACCCGTCGGATGAAACTAGGATAGTATTATTTATTCAATTTGAAAGACCATATGAGTGGCCTATGAATATTATAAATAAATGTATATTATTCCTGGTAAGTAAGACAGGGTTCTTTCGAGAAGGGGTACGAAACCTAAAGTTATGGGAAAAGAAAGAAGCTTAGTGTGAAAAAAAACAAGAAGATTAGAAAAGCAAAGTTAAGAGTACCTGTTCCGCCTCCTTCTAAACCATTTAAAGTAAAGAAGGGTAAGAATAGGCCTAAGAGAGTAGAAGATGAGGACATGGAATAAATGATAGAAGAAGAAGGGTATAGGTATGACTCATTAAGTTCTGAGGCATGGCAAATGGAAGAGGAGATGAGGGTAGCAGAAGCAGAGTATGAATACTTAAAGGAGATGCGTCATACGGTCTTAGCTAGAATCAAGGGAACTTTTCCTGGTAAACTACCTGACAATCAACTCGAAAGATTAGGTCGTGCTAGTGGGGAGTATGAACAACATCTGAAGGGTGTGAAGGAGGCACAGATAAGGTACGGTAAATTAAAAGCAGGTTGGTTTCGGGCAATTCGTAACTATGAATCCTATAGGTCCGAAATGTCTTATAGTAGGGAAAAAATGAAGAAAGGTATTATATAGCATGACATTAAAAGAGACATTGGATAATCATAATGTAGGGGATATAGTCCCGGTTATTGAGGGTATGCTAGTCAGTTGCGGCCCGGTTAAGACTACACAGTATGGTCCTAGTGTGGCAGTAACGCTACGAGACGCTTCCGGGGACTTTGGATTCCTAGTGAATAACTCTAAGTGCGTTGAGCTGGAAGCTCATATTAACCAGAAGGTTACTATGAAGTCAAGTAAGGGCAAAGACGATAACGTCTATGGAGTGAGTATCAAGACCTTTGACAATAAGAAAGTCTTTGGTATCTCAGCTAAGACACAGATTCTCTTTGATCAGGCCTCTACAGTAGAGCAGACTCCTGTTGAGCGTGAAGCTGCAGTAGCAGTAGTCAAAGAAGTTACGAAGGCTGCCGTAGCTAATGGTAGTTTGCTAACTGCCCAGATCTACATATCTAATCTACTCACTTATGCTGAGGTGCTATTGGAAAACAATATTGTTCCAGTTGATCAGCTGAGTATCATGCTATGTAACTTTGGTAACGGTCTGCAGAACGGTAAGATCCTTCCTCTAGATGTAGAACTATCTTATAAGCTAGTTAAGATCGGTGATGAAGAGACTGTAGCTGATGTACAACCTGAAGATACTAAAGCCCCAGAAGATACAGACATCTAGTCTTAGTCTTTACTTTGAAGAGGAGGGACATAAGTATTATCTGATAGATAGGGAGGGTGTGATAAAGCACACTCTTCCTTCTGTTAGCCAAATACTACAGACATGCCTAGTATCTTTCTATGTTAAGAAGGAGCTGTTAGCTATTGCTGCTGCTAGAGGAACAGCGGTACATCGTGCTACAGAAGAGTGGGATAAGTTTGGTACTGAGTCTGGCTTATTGCAGTTAAAGGGATGGAAGAAATTCCTAGATGAATATTCGGTAAAGATTAATTCAGTTGAGTCTTGCTACTTTCATAAGGAATACCTATATGCTGGTACTATAGATAGGCTAGTCGAGATAGATGGTGAACATCATATCATCGACATCAAGTCCGGAGTCAAAGCAGACTGGCATGCCGTGCAGTTATCTGGGTACAATCACATGTTAGGCTTAAAGTATAAGAGAGGCTGTGTCTATTTAGATAAAGAAGGAGGATATAAGTTTATCAAGTACGAAAGGGATGAGGATCACGATGCCTTTATCGCGGCTTTAATGATAGCCAGATGGAAGGGCATATGGAATCCTCCCAAGAAGAGGGGCCGCAAAAAGAAGAGTACTAGTTAATAGGCCGACTAATCTAACAAAAGGGAACACGAACTATGGCACTCGTAATATCGTGCACCAATGGCAACGCGCAGAATGGTATCGTTGGGTCTCGTGTTAGGTGGACCTGTACAGACTGTAGAGTGAGGTTCGAGCACCTATCACCAACACGCGGTCCGGCTGGGTACTATGAATCCAAGCACCCAGGTGGTCGCTACGCTGAGGAGTACTGGGGTACAGAGGCCAAGGCCTCAAATCACCAGTGTTTACATTTGGATATCAATCTATCTGAGTTAGTATCTAGCTATATTAAGGAGGTGTAACATCTATACAGCCGTTGTGTCGAGATTAGAGAACATCAGGCCTATAAGTGGGGCAGATAGAATAAGGCTAGCTACCTGTAGGGGGTATAATGTAATCGTAGGCCTGAAGGATAATGAAGAAGAGTTATATCTCTTGTTTATCGATGATGGTAAACTGAGTATAGAATACTGTAGTAAGAATAATTTATATTATGATTCTAGTTTAAATGAAAATCCTAGCATCAAGGGTTATTTTAATAAGAGTGGTAGGGTAGTTGCACAGACACTTAGGAAGCAGAGATCAGAAGCCTTCGTTGCACCTATAAGTACTTTGTCTCCCTTTGGGGATATAAGCGCAATTAAACTAAATGATAACATCAATGAATTCAACGGTACGCCTATATGTAGTAAGTATATCAATCGTAGAACTAGGGCTGATACTAGCAAGGGAGCAAAGCTAGGATGGAAGGAAAGGTCATTCCCTTACTTTCCAAAGCATATAGAAACAGATCAATTGAGATTTAAGTTTGACCAGATACAGGAAGGTGCTATAGTTTATATAACCGAGAAGGTTCATGGTACATCAGGGAGGTATAGTAAAGTCTTACAGGAACAATCGTTCACTCGGCATTGGTACAGACCATGGGCTAGGCCGGTATTTAAGTATGAATTCCTTGTGGGTTCTAGAAACCTAGTAATTGGTGTTGGTGGAGATAAATACTATTTTGATAACTTTAGGTTTACTTTAGGTGATAGGTTGAAGGGAATCATTGAACATGATGAGATCTGGTATGGGGAGATAGTAGGCTATACCGATAATGGATCTGAGATAATGCCTAGCATGGATTTAGATCACATATCTGATAAGGGATTAAGAAAGGCTCTTATATCCAAGTTTGGTCAAGTTATAGACTTCAACTACTCATGTCCTGTAGGGCAGCACAGATTTTTAGTTTATCGTATTTGCACTATTAATAAAGATGGTCGATTACTTGAGCATCCTTGGCCGGTAGTAAAAAGGCGATGTAGGAGTAGCGGTATAGAGCATGTACCAGATATGGGAGTATTCAAGTTCCCCGATAATATGTATCCTACTAACTCTAAACTCAGGGAAGCTATGACTGAATTAGCCAATAGCCCAGATGGTTTAGCTAATAAGTCTACCTTATCTGAATCACTAATGGAAGGAGTAGTATTAAGAGTAGAGAACCCTAATGGTACCATATTTTGGGCTAAAGAAAAATCTTTTATTTTCCGTGTCCTCGAAGGAATAGCTAAAGAGGATGATGCCTATTTAGATATAGAGGAAGTCTCCTAGGCTAACTGAGGGTCTATAGAGAGTATGTCTTTGTCGCTACTCGACTCTACCTGTATAGTCTGTATCAAAAGTCTATAGATAAGATACAGCATAGAACCGGGGGATGATCAGAACAGGAGTGGCATGAAATTTAAAGACTTGCATATAGGCGACAGGTTTAAATTCAATGAGGCCATTGGTGGCACATACGTAAAGACAGCTGACCGCCACTACACAGCTGTTGACTGGCTCCCTGGGGGTAGGCTGGAGTATAAGAAGCTTGCACAGGGTTTAGCCTATATTGTGACGACTAAGTATGTTGAGGTGACTAAGTTAAGGAGGAATTGATTATAATGAAGATATTGGTATTGGGTATAGGGGGCGCAGTAAGTAAATACTTTATAGATTACCTGGGTTCGATAGACTATCCTATGGAATTAGTCCGTGGGGTATATAGACAACGTCCATTAAATGACACCAGGATACAGCAAGATCAGATCGACCTATCATCTGAAGGGATTAGGTTTGGCATCTTACTGAATGAATATAGACCTGACCTTATTATTAATTTTGCTTCTGATGCGGTAGTTGATGATTCTATCACAGGTCCAGCAGGTGTTTTGTATAACAATACGTGCTTAATGGCAAACCTGCTAGGCCTGGTAAAGGAAGTTAATCCAAAGAGTAGGATTGTCCATATCTCTACTGCGGAAGTCTATGGGAATACGACCAATCCTATAGTTGAGACTGCACCTTATAACCCAGAGAATCCATATGCTATTTCTAAGGTAACTCAGGAACAGCTAATAGACTATTACATAAAAGCATATGGTTTGTCGATTCTGACGTTCAGGTCTTTCTCATATGTCAACTCATTACGCTCAGATTTGGTCCTGACGGCGTTTGTAGACCGTTGTCTAGAGACACTGGCCGGAAGAACAACGAAGGTCTTCATGGGCAACCTAAGCTCAATTAGGACATGGATGGATGTCCGAGATATGGTAAGGTTATACTGGAAGGGTATTAATCTTTGTCAGTATGGAGAGAAGTATAATGTTGGATTAGAGCCAAGTGATCCTACGGTAGTGCCCTCTATCCAGAAGGTATGTGACTTGATAGCAAAGAAAATGTCTATCCCTGCTAGTGTTATTGTTCCTGATACGACCACTAAGCTCCGTCCGGTCGATGTTAAGATCCAAATGCCCAGTATGAAGAAGTTCGAATCCATAGTATCAGATAACGAGAGAATTTCTTTGGACAATAGCTTAAATTATCTCATAGAACAAAGAGGGAAGATGTATGTCTAAGGTTTTAGTTACAGGTGGGGCTGGTATGATTGGAAGCGTGTTAGTCCCTAGGTTATTGAGTGATGGGTATTGTGTCCATGTGCTTGATAATTTTATGTATAAACAGAAGAGCCTATTAGGTGTAGCAAGTAATGTTAATTTAGCTCTAGACCGAGCAGACGTAACTGATTCTCAATGGATGAAGAAGTTTTTATATAATAATGCTTTTGACTTTATTATACCACTAGCTGCTATTGTAGGTGCCCCACTGTGTGACCGTGATCCACTTAGAACAAAGGCGACTAACCTTGAAGCTATCGAATTAATTGGACGTGAATCAGATGCTTCTATCATATATCCGAATAGCAATAGCGGGTACGGTACAAGCAAGGAGGTATGTACAGAAGAAACGCCTATCAATCCTCTCAGTTTCTATGCCTACACGAAGTACATGGCCGAAAAGAGCTTAATGGCTAGAGGTAACGCTATCACGCTAAGGCTAGCAACAGTCTTTGGAGTTAGTCCTAGGATGAGGTTGGATCTTCTAGTGAATGATTTTATCTATAGAGCACTAACCGACAAGTACTTATTGTTGTTTGAGCCTAATGCTATGAGGAATTATATACACGTATTAGACTTAGTTGATTGCTTTGTCATGTGCATAGAGGGATTTAGTTTTCTTCAGAATAACGTTTATAATGTAGGCAATGATAGCTTAAATATGAGTAAGGTAGACTTATGTAGGGCTATACAGGAATCTGTTCTAGATTTTAAATTTAGCGAGTCCGGTAGTAATGCTGATCCAGATAAGAGGGACTATAGGGTATCCAGTGAGAAGCTCATTAAGCATTCCAAGCTCATTAAACATTTCCATGGTATCTTTGCCCCATATAGGAACATTAGTATGGCTGTAGCCGAGATGAGGAAAGCATTACCTATGTTATCACTAAAGGAGAGTTATGGAAATGTGTAGCACTGAGTTGGCTCCTGCTTGTGACCTAATTTCAAGCATATTCATTCCCGCTCTATTCATTGCTATCGTAGTAGGGGTACTGTTCTTTATGTTATTGAGTAATCTAACGAGGGAAGATGATGAGATTGAATAAGGATACACCAGTATTTGTTTTGTGTGGAGGTAAGGCGTCAAGGTTAGAGGGTTTAGTACCTAAGGACCAAGCCAAAATAATGACAGATATCAATGGTACTCCCTTTGTAAATGTCTTTATAGATCACTATAAGCGGATGGGACTAAGGAACTTCCTCTTTATTGCCGGACATAATAGTGATAGTATACATCTTCCTACTTACTATCCTGTCATAACAGAAGAGACTCCTAGAGGTACTCTGGGCGCACTAGAGCTAGCGGCTAGTAATATCACTAAGCCAGTCATAGTACTAAATGGAGACACTATTGTTGACGTGAAAAAGGAAGTGATCAATAATCTACTAGAAGTTCTAGAGGAAAATAATTTTATAGATGAGCCTAAAGTGGTAACGCTATGCACAAGGTCGATTGAGGCTTTGAATGGGGTATTAATCTCTGGCAGGCTTCGCAGTACTGGAATTTCTGTAGTTAGTCCTAAACTTATGCCGGACCTAGCTTCCTACTTTAGAAATAATGGTGCTCCCCTGAACATAGAAGATTTACTATGGTTAGATAATTCTGGTGTGGTTGACGTAGATCATACCTGTTTGTTTTGGGACATAGGTACTGAGGACGGACTTAAGGCGTATAGAGAGTATCATAGGGAAAATGTTCTGGGGAACTGCACAGTGAGGCAATGTGTTGAATGTTCAGCGTGGTTGTCCTATGAGGAAAAGACAGCTAATAAGAATGTCTGTAGGACCTGCCGGGATGGTGGCTAGTAAATGATTGTATCGAAAGTGCCGTATAGGGTTAGCTTCCTTGGAGGTGGAAGCGATTATCCTTCATGGTATAAGGAGCATGGTGGTAGGTTCCTGGGAGCAAGTATAGACAGGTATGTATATGTTTCTATAAGGAACCTGCCTAGATTCTTCGAACACAAGACAAGGGTTGTATGGACTAAGACTGAGTTAGTCAATAATAATAATGATATAGAACATCCTGCCGTTAGGTCAGCATTACAGGCCTTTAATGTTTCCGATGGATTGGAGATTCATTATGATGGGGACTTGCCTGCTAGGTCAGGCATAGGCTCTAGTTCAGCATTTCTTGTAGCTATGTTGCATGCCTTACAGTATAGAGCAACAGGAAAGGAGTGTGTATCATTTGAAGATAGGATGGATTTGATTGCTTTGGCTACAGATGTAGAGCGTAGATTCATGGGAGAGTCTGGGGGTATTCAGGACCAGATCCTTACAGGAATGGGAGGTATAAATTATCTTCAAATAAATCCTGATGAAACGTATGAATTCTTTCCCGTAGGCTTGAATTTGACTGCACCTTTACGTTATAATAGACATAAGCTTCTAGAGCAGCATCTAGGGCTTTTCTACCTCAAACCTGAGGTTCCGAGATACTCTTACGTATCATCTAGTACATGGGATAAAGAGCTAAAGCATAATACGGATGCCTTCATGGAGCTATCTGATATAGCTCTAGAGGGATACTCTATTCTGGAATCTAATAATGATATCAATCAGTTTGGTAGATTACTGGATAGAGCTTGGGAGATTAAAAAGAAGATTTCAGTGGTATCTACTGAAAGGATCGACATGTTCTATAGATGGATTAAGAGCCTTGGGGCCATTGGGGGTAAGTTAATTGGCTCAGGTAAAGGGGGTTTCTTTCTAGTCTTTGCCGAGCCAGAGGTATTGAAAATAATAGGTAGGAGTATGGTATACGTGCCTGTCAGATTTGAATACGATGGAGCTACAGTATTGGAGGTATAAATGTCGAGTTTAAATGATTTTAGTGCGGCACTCACGAAGGAAAACTCTGGTGATGGCAATGCAGCTTATGAGGATGTCTACCAGAGTGACTCGCGGGATACGGGTACCGTTAACCTATGTATTGAGTTAGTGAGAGATGCTTTGGTGTGTATCAAATATGCTAATGAGCCAAGGAGGTCTAAGACTAAAGGCATGATGATAGATCTATTTGATACTTTGATATGGTTAGAATCTGAGTCTAATCGCGTTTTTACTTTTCACTTTTGTTGCGAGTATCTTGGTTTTAATCGGGATAAAGTAAGAGAGGGGTTACTAGCGCATCTCCCAAGCGAAGAAATAATGAGAGAGAATCTAAAACTTAAGAATTTTATTGGACCTGATATACATAATCGCGGTAGGAAGGTGGCATAATTGGTAGAGGAATATAAAATCACTCTTACATATCATGCATCTGCCAAGAAGACAGATGCTGTATATGATGGGGTAGCAGATTGGGGCTGGGGCGAAGTAGACGACCATATCACTATGTACATGAATAAGAAGAAGGTTCCCAAAGGGGTACTTGAAACCACTCAGATAGTCTTTATAAATGAAAGTATACAAGCTGTTAAGATAGAAAAGACTACAGTACATGATAAGGAGTCTAAAGCAAGGGTAGTAAGAATAAGGGAAGAACCTGAGAGTGACTAATGGCATATGATTTTAAATTATCTGAGAAATATCTTGACAAGTATAAGAATAAAAAACCACCCTTTGGGTTTAACGGATTAGGAGAACTCGTATTTAGAAGAACTTATAGCCGCATTAAGGACAATGGAGTAAATGAAGAATGGTATGAAACCGTCGCAAGAGTTGTCAGTGGTTGCTACTCTATCCAAAAGCGTTGGGTTAATAGTCATGGGCTGGGATGGGATGAATCAAAAGCTCAACGGTCAGCTAAGGAAATGTATGATCGTATGTGGAACCTACTCTGGCTTCCTGGGGGTAGAGGGGTATATGCAATGGGTTCCCGTATAGTAGAAGAGAAGGGATTGTTTGCAGCATTGTACAATTGCAAGTTTCTGAGTAGTAAAGACATGAAACAAGATCCTGTAGCTATCTTTGCAGACATGGCTGATGCCAGCATGTGTGGTATCGGAGTAGGGTTTGACTGCTTGGGCGCGGGTAGTGTAGAGATCAAGGGACCTAGCTCTAAGCGTAAGAGTGAGATATTTGTTATAGCCGATTCTAGGGAAGGATGGGTAGAGTCTATCTCTATGTTACTAGAGTCCTATTTTTATCACCTACCCGTAATAGAGTTCGATTATGAATCAATTAGGGGATCAGGAGTACCACTAAAAACATTCGGTGGTTTTAGTTCAGGAGCGCAACCCTTAATCGATCTACATAGCGACCTTAGGAAAGTATTGGATACCTATACTGGTGAAATGATATCTACTCGCAATATTGTAGACATTATGAATCTAATAGGTAAGTGTGTTGTCTCGGGTAACGTTAGAAGATCAGCTCAGATAGCTTTTAGTGGTATCAATGATGACGAGTTTTTAAATTTAAAGAACTATAAGGAGAATCCAGAAAGAGAAGAGTACGGCTGGCTAAGCAACAACTCACTGAAGTCACCAGTAGGGCCTGTTGACTATGAGCAGTTCGTAGAGCGAATAAAGGATAATGGAGAGCCTGGCTTTGCGTGGCTAGATAATGTCCACAGGTATGGTCGTATGATTGATGGTGTAGATGCTAGTGACCATAGAGTGTTAGGTTTTAATCCATGTCAACCAGCCTGGGCAACAGTACTAACTAGGAGTGGAATTAAGAGAATAGGAGATCTTAAGATTGGAGAGTCAATCTGGGATGGTAGAAATTATGTTATGGTATCCAACATTCAGTCCTCTGGAATCCAGCCGGTATATGCTTACATTACCAAGGCAGCAACTTTCTATGGTACATCTAATCATAGGGTAGTGTGTCAAGGGATAAAGGTCGAAGCTAGTAGGGCTAGTAGTATAGACATATGTGTTGGTCCACAGTCGGCTAATGGAGAGATAGCGAAACATAAAATAGGAAAAGCCTTTCAAGTCCATGCGCTCATTTGGGCCAAAGATATTGCACCTTTAAAGGATGGACAGTCAGCTACTGTACAGATACCTAATGAGTATCTATACGGAAATTCAGATAAGGCATGCCTTTTTCTAAGGGGATTATATTCTACATCTGGTTCCATGTCAGGTGGAACAATCGTATTAAGGAGTCATAGCCTTGAGTTACTGAAGGAAGTTCAGATTATGCTTTCAGCTCTGGCTATTAGATCTTGTTATGTAAGTAATGAGCTGCCAGACTGCGAGCTACATGTAACAGTAGATCGGAGTGTCTTCTATAGGAAGATCGGGTTTCTTAATAGTGAGGATAGTGCTAAGTTATGGGAGGCATTAGATACAGATTTTAGCCGTGGTGAACAAAACTCTAAAATAGTAGAGACAAAGGCTCTAGGAGATCAGGAAGTATTTGATATTACAGTAGAGAGTGATGCACATGTATATTGGACTGGTGGCGTTTTAGTTAGTAATTGTGGAGAGATCCCCCTTGAGTCCTGGGAACTATGTAACCTAAATGAAACCTTCATCCATAGACATAAAGACCTAGCTGACTTTAAGCGTACACTTAAATATGCTTATCTGTACTCTAAGACGGTCGCCTTGGGTAACTTACATTGGCCGGAGAGTAATAGGGTGATATTAAGGAACAGAAGGATTGGATGTTCTATTACAGGAGTAGCTCAATTCATAGATACGCGAAGTGTAGGGGACTTAATAGATTGGTGTGATGCTGGATATAAAGCACTAAAGGATTATGATGCTATTTATTCGGACTGGTTCTGTGTAGCTAAGTCAATTAGGTTAACTACCATTAAACCCAGTGGCTCAGTCTCGTTATTAGCTGGTGCAACGCCAGGTATGCATTTCCCTGAGTTTCGATACTATATTAGAAGGATGAGACTATCTGCGGATAGTGCTCTAGTTAAACCTCTACAGGATGCAGGGTATAAGATGGAGCCTGCTGTGGGCAATGAGAAGACTACAGTAGTAGTTGAGATTCCTATAGCATTAGGGGATAGCATTAGGACAGTAAAAGAAGTATCAATGTGGGAGCAATTTTCTATTGCTGCTATACTACAGAAGTATTGGTCTGATAACTCAGTCAGTTGTACAATTTCATTTGATCCTAAAACAGAAGGGGAACAGATAGCTAAAGCTCTTACTTACTTTCAATATCAATTGAAATCTGTTTCTCTTCTTCCTAGGGTAGAGGGAGGTTCATATAAGCAGATGCCATATGAAGCGATAGAGAAAGCTCAGTATGATGAGCTTATGAAAGGGATTAAGCCAATTAAATATAAAAAAATCGAGAATGAGCTAGTAATTGTGGAGCAATATTGTGATAATGATTCCTGCGTTATTTGAGAAAGAGGACACTAGGCAGTATCGCAAGTGTAGAAGGGAGTTAGTGAGATGGAGCTTGGTAAGTGGAAGATCGAATTAGTATGAAAAAGTCGAAATGCGTTCATTGTGAAGAGCTTTGGGTTACATTCGGACTAAACATACATAACTTATGTTGGAACTGTTTTTATAGGTTTGATCTACAGAAGATGATTGGTCGGTTTATCCATGTCTGGTCGCTACCGGGGTTTATTAACTCTACGGAAGATCTCCAGGAATGGATGAACCATGCCGAGCTATTCGATCAAGCTATTGAAATATACTTAGATGAACATGGCAGTCATGCTATGGTAGAGCATATGTCAAGTTTAGGGATAAGAATCTAATGACTAGGGAAAGAGGCCTAGCTATCGCTAGGGCTCAGAGTAAGAAATCTAAGTACAAAGTACAAGTTGGTTGTGTCATAATCAAGAGTGGTAGGGTAATAGGGAAAGGATTCAATAAGGTTAAGCCTAACGTTGATCCCCCTGCCTATGCCTACTCGATACATGCAGAAGTCGATGCAGTTAATTCTATATCTAGTTTTAAGAGATTGGATAGAGCCACCGTATATGTTTACCGGGAATATAAGAACGGTACTTCCGCTCTTAGTAAGCCTTGCTCTAGATGTATGAGTACACTACAAGCGGTAGGATTTAAGAAGATCAGGTGGAGTAAATGACTAGAAAGGAAAATAACATGTCAGATACCAAAGACCTAGACAAGATTCAAGAAGCAAAGATCGATGCATTGAATAAAGATATCTCTGAGACAATCTCTATGCTTATGGAGAAACATCAGGTCCCTGGGGCTTATCCCTTTATCTTCTTATCCTATGGTGCAGTTGGAGATGAAAACCTGTGCTTTATGAAGAGCAATCTAGAGAGAGATGACATGCTAGACCTTTTAGGGATTGCACAGTCAGACTTTGAGAACGTAGTCGGTGAAGTGAAAGACGAAATTAGTCATAAACTTCACTAGTCGAAAGAAGGGGTTATAGTTGAAGAACTTTTTTAGGGACAGGGTCAATGGTAAAGATGGTGGGAACGGTATAGTGAAAACTAGTAATGAGGGGAGTAATGAGTTTGTTAACTTAGGCGCTACTGTAGAAGAAGAGGTTAAAGAAGAGACTGAAGATGATATTAAAGTTATGGCAGGCCAGAATCTTGTAGACATGGACTTAGCTCTTTCTGCCTGGCAAAGATATCTTAAGCAACTTAAGAAAGGTGGATACTTTTATTCTAGTGGATTTGCTACACATGACCTCTATCATGGCGGTATCATTAGGACTGCTTTAGTCACTGTAGCTGCAGCCACTGGTGAGGGCAAAAGCAGCTATGCTATAGCTATGGCATACCAGATGTGCCTGAAGGGGTACTATGTAATTTTTGTTTCATTAGAAGAGGAGATAACAGATTGCATCAATAGATTAGCGTGTACTATGAGTGAACACGTTACGCTTAGTCATTTAAACGCTAGTGGTGGACCTCCTAAGGAGATACTTGAAAGCTTATTGTCTTGTGGCCCTAGGCTACGTAAGCTACCCATGAAATGGGGAGGCATGGGGCAGTATGAGGACTTCTCACGCTCGGTAAAGGAAGAGGTTAGAGCTATTAGAGAGGAGGATCCTCAGGCTCAGATAGTAGTATTCCTAGACTATATTGGTAGGCTTAGATATCGTGGGCTTTCTGCTGGTCAGGCTGATAAGTATATGTCAGTCTCAACTATAGCCAGAAACATAAAAGACCTAGCTAAGAAGCTCAGAGTCCCCCATGTAGTATTAGCCCAGTTGAATAGAGAACAAGGTAGGACTAAGGATAAGACTCCTAAGCTGGACCATTTAGCTGATAGTTCAGAGCTAGGGAAGGAAAGTAACTTAGTAATCATGTTACGCAGGCCGGGGTATAATCCAGAAGATGAGGAGAGCGATGTCCCGGATAATCGTATGACAGTTAGGGTTGTAAAGAATCGTAACGGTCCTGTAGGCAAGTATGAACTAGAGTGGCTTGGTCCTAGAGCTACAGTAAAAGAATTAGAGTCACAAATTCTTATAGCGAAGAATAAAGAAAGATATAGGGAGGCGTCAGTTTTTCAGCAGGAGCCAAATGAAAAAATGTAGCAATTGTAGTAAAATTAAATCTTTAGATGAGTTTGGTAAGAGAAAACTAATAAAAATGGATTACAGGGTGTAAGATTTGTATGAAAGAGTATAAGTCTGCATACGTACAGACTGCAGCCGGTAAGACTACTCGGGCTATGGCTATGCAAAAAACATCACGTAGAAGCAGATAAATTAATGGAAGTAGTATGAAAAGGATACTGAGACTAGACATGATCCCTGGTATTCCATTTAGGCAAACCTTCCACGCTGACCATTGGAAGGATCTAGAGAATAGTGGGCTAACTGAGGATATAATAAAAGAGTCGAAGATATTTACTCTTCCCCCAGGAGACCTTACTAGGCTATTCGCCTTTGGTAATAAGAAGATCTATTCCACTGTAATAACCGCACTCGTATTCCCCTATGCTCCAAGCTATGAATTCGCTAGAATTAAAATCTTCCCCGTTTATGTAGACGAGAAAGGACATAGAACTAAGTATTTACAACCACCTAAATCTAGTGCTAGGCTATATATCCCTAGACCACTAGATGAGGACTGTTTAATCACTATCATCGAAGGGGAGAAGAAGACGTTATCCGGTTTACAGTATGGGTTAAATGCTATAGGTATCGGTGGTATTTGGAATTGGGTGGATACATTTGGGCATTTAAATAGTGATTTTGACAGCATTCATTGGGAGGGAAAGAGTGTTGACATCGTCCCCGATAGCGACGTTTGGACAAGGGAAGACTTACTTAGAGCCGTTTTGGCTTTAGCTACTAGATTAAGAGACCTAGGGGCAGAAGTACTAATAGTTAGAATGAATCCTGAGGGGCAGAAAGGTTTAGATGATTTTTTTGTAGCTGGTAATACCATAGAGGACTATCGGGGGTTAGAGAGGGTGGGGCTGAACTCACAATTCTTCCAACAATGTCAGGTTTGGTTTAGTAAGTGGAAAGCAGAAAAGGCACATGCTAATGTGT
>VTLG01014544.1_pt1 | contig 42441 bp, 27 predicted proteins | sample 4694571 | NCBI WGS metagenome assembly VTLG01 (sample SAMN12604809, study PRJNA352737) | marine metagenome | biome: ENVO:00000447; feature: ENVO:00000209|ENVO:00000569|ENVO:01000036; material: ENVO:00002151; isolation source: viral sequences binned using virsorter ...
GGGGTATTCGCCTTCTTTAGGTTGGGATTACCTAAGTATACTTCTTGTGACATAACAAATAAAAAACTTACTAATCAGTAAATCCTGCTGCTGCTCCTTTTACTCCAGCATTAGCAGCAAATATTGCGTATGTGCTTACTTTCTCTAAAAACTCAACTGAACCTGCTGGCATAGTAAACGAACCAACAACTGTTCCACTTGCTTCTTGAACAAGTGTTACTAAGTGAGCACTTGTGTCAGTATTAACTAAACGCACAACAGTAGCACTACCAAATGTACTTGCTGCTCCTGTTGATGTAGCACATGCTGCTTCAGCACCTTTAATCAAAGTTCTTGACATTACTCTTACTTACACTATAGGATTATTTATGAGAATGGATCACTAGTAGTTACTACTGGATCTCCTCCACCAATAGTAACATGATTAGGTGTAACTTCTGCGACTGTCTCAATAGATCTTTGACATCCTAAGAATTTAACATTAGATGATATAGCACCTTGACTTGTCATTGTTAATGGTGTAGATGAAGGTGTGAAATTACTTGTATAAAGTGCTTGTCCTTTTGTAAGTCTTAAATTGGAAATTAATCCATCTGCCCATCCACCACCAGCAATATAACCACCAATGGTTGTATTAGAACTACTGTTCTGCATATTACCAACAATAGTATGATCTGATCCTTTAGTACCATTTAACCAAACATTAATTGTATCACCACTCTTAGTTACAGCACAATGTTGCCATTGGTTTTCTTGAACTGAACCAGATGCATTAGCATTATATAAATTACCATTAGTACTGCAATAATAGAATGATAAAGTACTACCAACAGGTTCAAGTACCCAACTGTTATTTGCATGATAATTTCCATTTGGCCACTTACCCATTAATCCCACCCAAGCGTTATTAGTTCTTGGATAATACCAACACTCTATTGTGAAATCTCCAGTAGTAAGATTGAAATCAGTATCATCAGCAATTGAAAGATAATCATTACCATCAAAATCAACACTATAACCATTTGTTATATCAAATGGATCTTCTGTAGAAACTGCTGGACCACCACCAAAAGAAGTAAATCCAGTACCATTAAACACTCCATCTTGTAAAGGCATTACTGCTGATGTTCCATCCCAGTCCTGACCTAGAGCCAAGAGTTTAGTATCAGGTAAAGGTCCAAGAGGATCAAATGCAGGACTAAAATCAGTAGTATATACTGCAGAATGGGTTATTCTTAAATTAGAAATTCTACCATCAAAAAAGGATCCACCATTAGTAACTCTACCAACAGAAACATAATGAGAACTACCAGTAGGTGATCCTTGCTTAGTTGCAGTATTTACTAATTTACCATTAACAAATTGTTTCAAAGTACTATTACCATCAAATACAAAAGCTAAGTGATACCACTTACCAGTAGACAGTGTTGTTCCACTAGGAACTTTTACAACAGATCCATTCCAATAATACCATTGTACTTCACCAGTTGATATAGGACCAAAACTCCAAGCTTCTCCTGTGCTTGTTTGGGTTTGAGAACCTACAACATTTGAACCGCTATTGGCACTCTGTCCAAAGGAATCTGCTTTTATCCAATATTCAACAGTATATGCTTGAGACCACCAATTTCTTATTGGATATGGTGGTCTATCATCGTAGAATAACCAATCATCAGTACCATCAAACTCAAAACTATATTTCTCATCAAAAGGATTGGATCTTGTAGGTTTTGGATTACCCCATGTAGATGAATGATCCCAACCAGAAATCATTTTTGTTGTTGCAAATTCAGAATATGAATTCAACCCTAAGAACTTAACATTCGATTCAGTAGCACCCTGACTTGTTGTTGTTAATGCTTCTGTTGATGGTGTAAAGGTAGAAGTATAAAGTGATTGTCCTATTGTTATGCGAAGATTGGACATAAGACCCATAAAACCATAATTAGTTTGATCAACAGCAGCACCAATATCAAAGTAACCAGGACCACCATTCCAATTAGTTCCATCAGTTGCTGAAGATTCTAAACTACCATTAAGGAAAAGACGATTCGTGCCACTAGTTCTTGTCCAAGCAACATGATACCAGTTCTCCAACATAATAGGTGTAACTGTTGAAAGGATTTCATAGTATGGACCTCCCTGATTGTTAGAACTACCAACATTAGCACCACGAATTATACCGTCAGGACCAATACTCATAACAGGAGTATTCTGAGTACTGTTAGATCTACTATCAAGAAATACTTGAGTTCCAGAAAATTTACTACATTTAAGCCATACTTCTATAGTAAAATCACTAGAGTTAATCTTATATGAACTATTAGTTGCTGTTCTTATTCCGTCATTACCATCAAACATCACAGCATGATTAAGTTCAAATGGATCTGTATTTGAAATTGCTGGAGAACCACCAGTAGTAATATTTCCAGGACTTATATCAGCAGCAATAGTAGAACTATCTGATTTGCAGCATAAAAGTTTTGTGTTGGTTATGGTTGAAAGTGGTGAACTTGGAACTGTAAAATTTGATGTATAAACTGCTGTTCCCTTTACTATTCTAAAGTTTGAAAGTTTTGCATTTAAATAATAATTATTACTATGATTTCCAATCAATGCTGTTGTATGTCCAAATTCAATCGATTGACCTAAGTTTGCAAAAGTTGCATCTAAAGTACCATTTATATAAATTTTAATTGTCCCACTTGATCTAGTAAATGCAATGTGTGTCCATGTATTCTCAGATATGTCAGTGCTACTATAAGCAATTGCATATCCATTATTCATATCATAATCCCATAGTTGTGCCTTACTTTCTAAACCACTTTGTGTTTGATTTGAAATTTGAAGAACTGCATATTGACTACCCCAAGTACCCGTCTGCATTATGGTTTGTCTAGAAATTGTTTGATTACGAGGATAAACCCAAAATTCAATAGTAAAATCACCTGTTAGGTTTAGATCTGCGTTAGCTTCTAAAGATAAATAATCTCCTGATCCATCAAAATCTACAGCTCCCGTAGTAAATCCAGGTCCTGATGTAGATTCAGCTGTAGGATCTCCACTAGCAGTAAGAGTTGAAGGACAAACAGTGTAACCTGTTACAGAATCTTTATTGCAGCATAATACCTTGGTATTTGTTATATTTGTAAGTGGTTCTAGAATAGGTGTAAAGTCATTAGTATAAACTGCTGTTCCTTTTACAATACGGAAATTACTTATTCTACATTGAGCATATTGAGTAGAACCTGGATGGGCATTACCTCCTAATGCAGAAATTTGAGTAGTATCCCAATTAGTAGAATCTGTTCCTGTTTTTACTAATCTTCCATTCATAAAAATGTAAGTTTTATTAGCTGCGGTAGATTCTCTAACAAAAGCATAATGTATCCATTGTCCCGAAATCGTTGGACTGCTATATTTCAAGACATCTCCTACACCAAATTTATTAATAGCAACTCCAGTAGTAGTAAAATTAATGACAAAACCACCATTTTGATTAGTATACTGATAGAATACACCACTAGCATCTGTAATATGATCAAAATTTACCCAGAATTCAACAGTATAAGCACCTGTTCCAAAAGTAAAATCAGTAGTAGCAGGCCAAACAAGTTTATCATCTACCCCATCAAATGCTACACTATAATCAGCAAGTGGTGTTGTAGAAGTATCAACAATAGTTACTGTTACTGTATTACCAACTTGAGTTGATCTTCCAGAATCACTATACAATTTAATTGTAACAGTCTCATCTCCTTCGGTAAAACTATCTTGAGCAGCAGTATGAGAGAAACTAAATGAATTGTTAGATACAGACGCTGTTCCTGTTAATGCTCCTGATGAGAAATCAGCAGCAGTTAAATTATTACCTGTTAACTCCCAGTATAGATTAGTTCCATCAGCAACATTAGTTGTTGTACAAGTAGTTGTAAAACTTCCACCTTCATCTACAGAAGTAGCAGATACTGAATAAGTATATGTTGGTAAAGGATCAGCAGTTTGACTAACAAAAGACATCATAGGTGAAAAAGCAACCCGTGCTGCTTGAAGATTCACATTGCCTTCTAGTGTATCATCATAATCCTTTTCACAATATACAACTTCACCTGCAGGAACCATAAAATTTCCTACAATAGTACCAGAGTCATTCTTTCTAGTTACAAGTAAATTAGAAGAATCGCTATTAAAGACTCTTACAACACGAGCCTTACCAACTGTAATAGCAGAATTTAAATTTGTTTCTCCACCTAATACTTTCATTTTTTCTTACCTCTATACTTTTTCGCTGCATCTTTTAATCTTTTTATCTTATCTTCATCGGTTAGATTCTTTTTACCTTTTCGGTAAGCTTTCATTTCCTTATCGAAAGGTTTATTCTTCGCAGCATCCTTTGCTTGACCCTGTTTAACATTAAGTTCTTGATCTATCTTATCTTTGGGGTTTTTATCCCAATCAGTAGCCTTTGGTCTACTTGGTGTTCCAAGTAATCCTTTAAGAATTTCTTCACCACTTTTAGCAGCAAGAACTGCTCCACCAATTTTAGCTATTGTCTTTTTAACTCCTGGAACTTTTAAAACTGCACCAGCAACACCTTCCTTTACTAATGGTTCTGGTTTAATTATATCGAAAGATTCAATTTCTGTTGGTGTAAAAGTATCTCTCCAATTATAATGATTATATGAAGCAGAAAGAACTTCTTTCTTTTTATTATTCTTTGCCGTTATCGCTCTATAATCTACAGGACAAGGTTCATTTGGTCCTTTAGACATATCTTTCTTATTACCTGATCCAGATAAAGATACTCCGTGGCATTTGGTTCTATTACCTTCTAGATGAGTACTTAAATTTTTTAATGTATTAAGCAAAGCACCTTTTCCATGCTTTTTAAAATCTTTCATTAAAGGTTCTCCAAGATTTTTAAAATCTTTTACATTAAACTGTCCAGTCTCTCCAAACTTAGTAGCTCTTTTTTTGAATTTCTTAAATGATTTACTATTAGATAAACTATCTTTAAATTGGTTCACACCACTCTTGATTGTATTACTAATTTCAGACATGACTTCTAAGTATCTTCCTTATTATTTAGAATCTCTTGCTTCAGCATCTTTTGAAGTTCTGATGTACTACCAACAAAAACCGCATTATTAGTAACAGTACTTGGTCCTTTAGGTTTATCTTCGTCCAAATCTTTCATCTTTTTCTGAAGATCTGCTAACTTATCAGTAATATCTGCAGTTGACTTTAATACTTGTCCAGCAACTTCATATGCTCTTGGACTTGCACTTTCACCAGCAAGTTCCATAACTCCATTTAAAGTTTCCTGTCCCTTCTCTATTAAGGAATATAACTGTGCTCTTGCATACTTATAATCCTTTTCAGCATCATCAGTAATATCGGGCAGCGTATCCTTTCTTCGGATACAACCAGCTTCTGGTGTATTACTAACTTCTACATCAACAACATCATCTGATGTATTAAATGTATCATTCAAATCATCATAATTATTTTTCATGATTTAAATATCTACTTTACGAGTGGGACTGTAATCTTTATTATCATTACCAAAGAATGTTCTTTCTTCAGTAAATCCAAAATCATCACCTGGTGGAATTAATGGATCGTCATATTGATCAATAACAGTATCTTCATTATAATCTTTCTTCGCTTTTGCTTTCACACTATACCTCATCTCACGAGTAGCAGTTCTCGTATTAGTATCTGTATAGTAATCCAACTGAACCTTACGAATAAGACCATCTGTAGAATCTGCAATAGGTCCGAACATATAGGTCTTTGCTGTAAATCGCAAAGTATAAATCAATGCTCTTCTAGTTTCAAAATTACCTTCATAATCATCTGTAAAACTAATGTCCTCAAGAACCATTGGAACATCTCTTTTCTCACCAATTTGATCTGCTAGATCAATAGTTAAAGTAAAACCTGGTTGAAAGAATGGTAATATTTGCTCTACTATCTGTAGTGAATCATCTTGCAACTTAGTAAGAATATTTAATTCAAATCCCAAATTATATGGAACAGGCATAAAAACTTTTTTAATTTTCTCACCATCTTTTGCTTTAAATGTTTGTGTAATTCCAGACTTCCTTGATGGATCATATGTAATACTATTCATCTCAAAAGACATTCTAGGTAATGTCAATTGAACTGCTTTATTTAATTCTGGTTGTTGCTGTATTCTTGCTAAAAACTTTTGTCTAGGTCCATATGATACAGGAACTTTAAATTCTCCAATATCCTTACCTGCAGAATCATGATGGCGAATATAGACATCATTAAAAAGTGTGCCAAAAGCAATAACAGTTTTTCTTATTATTTCGTGATAAAAATAGGTTCCTAACATCAATATGTACCAAATGGATTTGACTCAGTGAAGTCTAAAATATCGTCAGCAAAACTTTCAAACTCGTCACCATCACTATATTTATCATTAGCATCATCTGAATTGTATGATCCCAAACTATAAGATGCTCCAGATTCTAGACCTAGAATAGATTCCCCTTTAAAGAATCCAGAAATAGTAGATCCTATTCCAACATTACTTACTAATAATATATTGGTATCTGCATCCCAATTCTTAACTCTTGCTTGTGCTTGTGATCTAGATCCTTGAATAATTTCATTAAATTGGAATGTACCGATACCAGACATAGATGGTGGTGGTGCAATTGATACATCTGGTACTGATGCATAACCACGACCAGGATTACTTACATATACACTCTTAACAACTTGATTAGCACCTGCATATCCTATAGATGCAATTCCAATTGCAGTAGTTCCTGCACCTGGTTGAGCAACTGTTACTGTAGGTACAGTACTATATCCCACTCCACCATCTATTAAAGTAAATCTAATAACACCATCATAAACAGTCTCAATTGAACAAGTAGCTGCTGCACCTATTCCTCCACCACCAGAAATAGTAACAGTAGGTTCGACAGTATAACCAGCACCAGCATTTGTCATTAATATTTCTTTAAGTGATGTAATATTTCCAACTGTAGTTAATATACCAACTCCTCTAGCATCATCCCCTGCAGGTGATGGAGAGAAAGTAATTATTGGTGGTGATGTATAGTTATATCCATCATTATTCAAGAATATTTCTCTAACATATCCAGTACCCAATATTGCCTGTGCCGTTGCTGTTCTTCCAACACCTATCAAATTGAGTGTAGTAATATATCCCTCATCTTGTACTTGAGTATCAATAGCATCAATAGAAGTATCAATGATCTCATCCTCATATTCAAAGAGTTCACATTTTAATTGGAAAACATAGTTCTTTCCTAACTGATAGAATGGGTCTTCATGCTCTACAAATTTTACTTCAAATAATCTTTGACCTAAAGGAAAATATACAAGATCCCCTTCTCTTGGTCTAGTTGCTAATGTTACTTCACTAGTATCTGTTCCGTCATCAAGAGCAGAAAGAAATGGTGATATAAAATCTTCATACCGTTCTTTGGAAATAGTAAGAATTACTTCATCTTTTAAACTCATTCCAAATTTTGTTAAAACATCACCAGCTCCACCATATCCATCATAGTTATTAACATATGCTTCTATGGAAAAGTTATCATCAAATTTAGATGATTGAATTTCATTAAAAATGTTATCATTACCTACAAACTTTCTTGGAATGTATGTTATTTCAACACCATAAATCTTTAGATGTTCATTTATTAAATCTTGAGCTAATCTTTGCTCTGAAGATGTTCCTTGTAGAAAAAACGGATTGAGTGCCATATCTTATCACCCAATAAAATCATACGGTGGCAATTCGTATTCTGAAGACATTCTTGATCTAAGAGATTCTATCTCCCTCTCAGCATCATCAAAAATTTCTCTACCGTTAAGTTCTATACCACCTGGTAACTTAACACCACGGAATTTAATCAAATTCTGTCCCCATTGTCTCTTCATGAGAGCAGTGAGATACAATTTAAGAAAAGGATCATTATATACTTGAGTAAATGATGTGGGATCCAATGCCCTATAACAATCAAGAATTAACCAATTACCAACAGATTCAGCACCCCAATCAATATCCAAATACAATCTATCTTGTCTCTTATTAAATCTTATTTGTTTATCAGTAGTAAGTAAATGGTCTATATCTTCAAGATATGATTTAACCATCGCATACTGAAGTAATTCTACAGAATTAAAGTAATAAAGATCATTTAAAAACAACTGATACTTTATACTAAACATTCCACCAGAAATTGAACTGGTATCAAATTTAAATATCTTTTCTACACCAACTACAGAATCTGGAACCTGTAAGAAATTAGAAGTCTCATACCAATTACTTGTTATTGTTGTTCCAATACCAGGAACATTAGTGGCAGTTGCAGTAGTAGTTACAATTCCTACACCGTCCGTATTCTTTCCTGTACCTCTATCAATATCATCTTGATTAATCTTGTACTTGAGATACATCCTTTCAACACCATCAAAATGGCGTTCATTAAAAAGTTGAATAGCATCATCGACTAGATCATCTATTTGATCATCATCAAGGTTAATTTCCAATACAGGAGCACCCAGCTTCCTTAAACAGTAATCTATTAATTGTGTTCTACTTGCTGGTTTTGCCATCTTTTAACTATCAGTTTTCTTGGTCTTTTTTAGTTTCACTATTTCTTCTTGTAAAGAAAGAACTTCTTGTTGAAGATTTCTTTCTTCTTCTTCAAAGTCTTTTTTCAATGTTTGTAATTTTGCTTCAAGAAGAATTACTTGATTTGATGCTTGTGCAAGTTTTTGATTATATAAACTCACTAGAACATTGACATCAACATCACCATTATTTTGTTGCATTGTATTAAAATCAGAAAGTTCCACCATCAAGGGTTGAAGACCAATGAGGCTTATTAGTATATATCACAGAAACTGTAGCAGGTATAACGGCAAGATCTTGAATAGATCCATTAGAACCTTCTTTTCTAATGTTGTAAGTATTAGTAAATGTTCCCTCAACACCAATTAGATCGATAGAATTACCAGCATTTACGGCAGTTTCAACTATACCATAAGCATTACTAGTATCCTGTCTTACAATATCACCAACAGCAACTGTTACATTAGAAGGTAATGCAAGAGTATTTTTGGTAACAGCAGTTAATATCTGCTTAGATGTAATTATTGGTGATGCTGGATTATTAGTTGAGGTCTGTAATCCATTCTCATCAAAGTATACAGCACCGTGAGTATTATAATCAGCAGTTTGATAATAGATACCTTTAATATCTAAATATCCTCTTGTTCCTGTTACAGTATTACCAGCTACTGAAGCATCTGGAACATAAGTCCAAGATCTAGCAACAGCACTACTATCAGGATTTGAATCTGTATCTACATAACCAAAATAACCTGTTTTACTATTTGCAGTACCAACACCAATATTGTAATTAAATGCAATACCACGATCAGTATTGGTATCAAAAGCGTGTGTAATAGTTAAAGATGATGTGGTTGTTATACCAGCACTAGTATTACCTTGAATGGTAATCATCTTTGCATTTACATCATAATTAGTAACTGTAGTTAAACCACTATTTGGAAGTGAAGCGTGTCCACTTACAATATCACCAGTATTAATACCAACAACAGAATCAAGACTAATTGTATTGATACCAGTAGCAACGGATTGCATAACCGTTCTTTCACTGGTGACATCACCAATCGTAAATATTGGATCATTAACTGTTACATTAGTTGAGTTAACAGCAGTTGTTGTACCATCAACTTGTAAGTTACCTTTAATAATAACATCACCCTGATTACTTAATCCATCGGGGAATGGGTCAATAAACAGTTTGTCACCAGCACCACTTACAGTAGAAAGTACATTTTCTTCTAACTTAAGTTTACCAAAGGTAGAATGAGTGGATACGTTCAATGGGGTGTTGAACATAACCTCTTTACCAGAGATTATTAATCTATCAGTTCCGTCCTCATCATACTCAAACTTAACATCTTGATCTGTACCAAATGATAAGAAAGTATCATCAACAACAGTAATTTCACCTGTTCCATTTGGATCAAATATAATATCTCCATCAGTATTTGTAGATGATATTACATTACCATCCATTCTAAGATTATCTACATTCCACTGATCAACTTTTCTATTATTATCAAGAACAGCAACTATACCACCGTCAGTGTTTCTTGTATTTTGTACACCATTAATAGCACCTGGTGCATGCTCCATCATAGAGGTATAATAATGTCCACCAATCGGGAAAACATTACTACCATCATCTCCAACAAATATTCTATCTTTATATTGATTAGTACCACCGTAACTGCCGATTCCAGTTACATAACCCATCTCACCCCAATTTAGGCTGGCAGGTTTATTAGTACCAGAGGATCTTTTGATCCTAATAATGCTAGCCATTTAAAAATTTCCCCCGTTGATGTCCAAATTCTGTGATGTACCAGGCGTTAAAGTTAACGTTGCGTCCCATTTTTGCGTTGTTGCATTATAAACCAAAACCATTCCATTAAGTAAATTCGTGGCATTAACATCGCTGAGTTCAGCTAAGGACAGTCCTTGTGCTCCAGCAAGTGAAGAAATGACTTTTACGGCATTTTGTTGCCCTACTCTGACCTTAATATCTGCCATTTATGTAAGCAATTCAAGAATCTATCTATTATTTATGTTTTATGATTAACTAACTGTTGCAATAAAGATTTGATCTCATCAATATCTTTTTTCATCTCATCTAGTTCTGCTTTCTGATCAGCACTTCTAGTTTTCCTAGACTTATATTGAGCATATCCTTTTGAATCATTATTTAAAATCGCACCTGTTTCTGGATCACGAAACAGATTTTTATGTCCTTCAACTGGTATCATGCTTTTTTAACTGGTATAGTTCCGTTAATTAAATCTTTTTCGGATGGTTTTTTAGGATTGTTAATATCCTTATATAAAGCATCTATTTTATCATCTTTAGAAAGTTTTGCTTGTTTAAACAATCTATCTCCTGTAGGTCCATAACGAGTTTCCCCATTTTTCTTATAAAATTTATGTGGTCTTCCCCAACCAGCATCCTTAAGGATTATAACCTTATTATATGCTTCTTCTATAAATTGTTTAAAATTTTTCATGAGTAATGGAAATCTCTGTCTTTTTTCTTATCTTTTAATTTAGATCCTCTTTGACGTTTTTCGCCTGTTTCGCCATAACCATCTGGATGTTTACCTGCTTTTGCCTTTCCTATATCATCAGGTGTTCTTCCACTCTTATCAGTATAGTGCAATTTAGCACTCTTACCTGCTTTTTTAGTAATAATAGATTCCTGACCATACTTATTACCAAATTTTCTCATAGTCTTGCCAAACTTTCGTTTTGACATTCCTTCTGGTCTTGTTGTATGGTAAGAAACTTCACGGGCATCAGAACCATCATCATACTTATACTTACCAGTTGATTTTTTAAATCCAATACCTTTTCTTTTTAAATCACTTTCAAGTTGTTTTCTTTTTTTACGATTTTCACTCTCATCATCTCCACGATCTGGAGATATATGTCCAGTATCATGAGTTTCTGATTTACTAAGTGATCTTGATAAACCACCCTCACATAATATTAAAAATTCTTGGAAAGTTATCATTACGCTAAGGCAATTGCTCTAAAGTCTTTTAATCTAACAGGAACACATTCGTTCGTGGATGCCATTACTATCTTGATAGTAAATCCACTAAATTGCTCCAAATCATTTATAGTAAATTGATATTCTGAGAAATCATTCAAACCATTTGGTTGAACATAAGCATCTGGTCTACCATCATTTAAATTAACATCAATAATTTCATCACCAAAACCATCACCATCAGTATCAATCAGATTCTTATAACCAGGGAATGGTCTATATCCTTGATTAACTTCAGTTGAATCTGCAGTAAATAATCTATAATATGCTCTGAAATCTGCTTCTGGTTGACGATTAGCACCAACCAAAACTTTTATCGAAGTTGCAGGTTGTTTAAGATTAACCCTATTTGAAACAAAGATTGATCCATGACGATCACCACTTAATTCTGTAGTTCCAATATCAGATGCATATCCATCTTGCCCAACTGGATTATTAATCTTATTTCTACCTAAAATAAAGGTTGCATTTTTAATATCCAATATAGGTGATAAATTCTTATCACTTGAAGACATATCAACTTTCAAAGTTAAAGATTTATTCTTAGGTAAAGTTTCCAATCTTTGAGATTCGTTAACTTTAGAAGCAACTATTCTAGGTGTTGGGAAGAATGTTGTTTGATTAAGAATAGTAGGTTCAAATCCTTGATCTATGAATGATACTTCATTTCCATCAGCACTTGTTCCACTTACGGTTCTTACAGATGAATTTACACTAGTTCCTTTTCCAGGTGTAACAATATTGAATTGTGGTGATAATGTACTAAACTGATGATTTTGAGAAACATCTACAGTTAATCCACCAATTGATCTTTCGTCAGTAAAACATAACATATTTTTACCACTAACTCTAGCACTAGTTCCTCTATCAACTTCTAAGTAGTAATTGTCTATATTAGAAGATGATTTTAGAGTTGTATTTGTAGGTAGATTAAATGTTGTATTAATACCTGATAGTGGGAATCCATTTATTTCATATGGTTGAATTTTAGTATCTTCTGGATGCTCAACTGCAGAAGAACCTTCAATTCCTCTAGTAATGTTAAGTTGACCTTCCCCAATAACATAATTAACAATCTCAGACCCTAATAAAGCTTCTCCTCTATCAGTAGTAACTCCAGCAAATCTAGCAAATGATGATGTACTCGCAACTGATACTAATGTTGCATCTTTTGATAAGTCTGATTTTGTTAATGTGGATATTGTGTCTGGTTCTATACCTTTAATACTAACTAGGTTATTCGCACCATGATGTGCATGATTAGGTTGAATTACTTCTAAAACATTACCAGAATGAATATCACTTGTGGGGACAGAATCTGTTGATGCAGTTATAGCAGTTCCACCACCATCTACAAGAGCAGTTCTAGTATCATTATTTGCACCATAATGAATTAACGCTTCATTAGAAATAAAATTCTCACCTTGAACATCTGTTAAGTATAAAGTATCTGGTGCTGCTGCCAAAGAAGCAACTGTAAATTTTGCACCAGCACCACTTGTATACTTACTATCTGTTTCATCAATAGTAAGAACATCACCAAGACAATATCCAGAACCTGCTTGAGAAGAAGAAGCATCAATACCTGTGATTACTCCATTACTAACTGTTAAAGTTGCAGTAACACCGCTACCATTACCAACTAATGACTTTAATTTAACCCCGTTCAAGTTACTAAAGTCGTATCCAGAACCACCAGAAACAAGAGTAATAGCATCTGTTGCAGGAGTAATAGGTGATGCAACTTTTTCTACTATACCAGTAATACTGTCATCTTCTCTATCTCCAATACCACCACTACTAATCTTTCTTCCAACAGCAACATTTGCTGCAATAGGAGTGCCACTTAATCCAAGTTTTAATTTTCTTGGAAGTGTTCTAATAGGATTATCTGATAATATTTGAGTATTTTCGTTACCTGCCTCAACTGGAGTATTATAGAATGTAACTGTACCAGAAGGAACAAATTCTGCTTTATAAAGAGTAAATGTTAAATCTTGATACTGACTTGGAGTCCAGATACTTCCATTTTGTGATTTAAAGAGGCTACCACCAATGTACTGCTTAGTAACAACAACACTTTCAACATCAGGTAAATTAGATGTTTTAACAGTCTTTTGACCCATTGTTGCACACCACATTTCATATTGATCAGATCCTGGTGATAAGAATACTAAAGCATATTCTTTTTGTGCTTCCAAATAAATTGGAGATGGGAATTTGATTCTAGTAGGAATAGAAGCATCATCTGAAGTCTGTATATCATTTGGATTAATTGACACTTGAGCAAAATCTTGAACAAGCCAACCTGTTGGTGTTCCTAATTCTACAGTCCTAAGTTCTACAAATACCTTAGCATTTGGATCTTTCTTAGCAAAATAAACATCAAATGAAGTTAAGAATGCACCAGATTCATCAACAGTAAATGATTGTGCTAAAGGATCTCTATAAGGAGCCCTTATTCTTCGTGTATCTGATTCTTCATTAACACTAACAGTAACATTAATTTCATTTGGTCTCTGTGCAGGTGGGGGTGGATTCCTAACACCAACAGTATTTGTTACTTGAGTTAGAATAGTTCCAGTAGCATGATAACTTGTAGAAGCATCACTAGCTAATGCAGTACTTCCTGGAAGTACTGTTGTTCCTACAGAAGCTGCAGTTAGTCTAAAAGTCTTTGTTCCAGTCCTAAACAATGTTGATGGTCTTGGTATTGTATTTGCATTTCTAAAATGCATTGCACCTAAACAATCTCCCCAATTGTCTGAGAATAATCCAGCATTTGTGATTATAGCTGTTGCACCACTAGTATTACCTATTAGATGGAAACCTTCTTCCATCCATCCATATAAGTGGGTTCTATTAGCAAGTTCATTTACATCACAGTTAAACAATTTAGATGTTGCTGAATATGAATCAGATGGTGCTGGTCTTGAACTATCAAATATATCTACCGTATATTTTTCAGTGGTTCCACCAACAACACTTACACTACTTGAGGTCACAGATTGCTGAACTGTAGTCAATAGTGATCCATCACCATCAGGTATAGGAAAACTACTACCAACTCCCCCAGATAGTGTTTGTAGTCCTGAATTTGGATCAGTCTCCATAGGAACAACAATAGGAAGTCTAATAACACTAGTATTACCAAATTTGTGATTTGGTGGCATTGCCATAACTCTACCGATTGGTTGACCAAGAGCATTGTGTATCCAAACATCTTCATAATTCTGGAAAGAACCAGAATTCATCTGAATTTCAACAACTTTAGGTGTTATATGAGGAGCTTGACTATCAAGATATGCATAATGCCTTGTACTTGGTTTCAACCCATTTGCACTAAATGCAACATCTCTAGTACGCATAAATGGATCACTTTGTCCACTTATTTTAATACTTTCTACATAATCAAACTCTCTACCTGCATTCTCTAATGTATTATGGAATGAAGTTTCTACAGTTCTTGTTGTAGTTGTTGTTCTAGTTGTAGTAATGTCTCTATGATTACCACTAAATCTTCTCTGATTAGCCTCAACTTCTTCTTCAGTTACCGTTACATCAGTATTGACATCAGTAGTATCGGAAACAATATTTTGATGTTCAGCCCAATGAGCACCTGTAGATTCTATTCTATGAGTTCCCTCAACATAGATTGTTCTAGTCCAATTATCTGATGGTGGATCAAGAGTAATACCACCAACATATACTATAACCTCAAATGGGTTAATATTTTCAACTTGAGATGCTTGTGGTTGTTCAATCCATGTAACCTCATTAAAATCTAATGTTAATACATCTCCTGTTTTTCTGCAATTAGAATCTAAAAGTTTTAAATTAGATGAAATATCTACTATACTTTGATCTACAGAAGGATCAAATGCTAATTCAGCAGGAATAGACCAGAAATCAACAGCACTAATTAATTCTTTATTGACAACATCAACCTCACATCTAGATCCTTGCTCACGATTATAGTTAATGAAATCTCTATTTTTGAAATCATTTACAGCAAATCCAGTTTTAAATCTATCTAATCCATCAGCATCAGTAACTGATAATGATTTAGTATCCAATTCAAGAGCAGTAAGAGAAGTCATTACTTCTAAATTAGAAACTCTGTTCTCAATTTTACCAATATCTCTCATGGTAAATCTTCTATTATCATATAACCTGATATTAGGATCAGTTATTGGATTATAGAGATATGGAGGAAGTGTAATTTCAGCAACTTCCATAGAATCACCAACCTCAGTAGGTGGTGCTGGATTTTCAGCAGAAACTCCCTTAATAAGTTTTACTTGTTCAAATTTATTAATTACTAGTTTGTCAATTCTTGGTAGATAATAAGTATATCCAACAATAGAACTCTCATCTGGAGCAACAACATATCTGGTTGTTGTTTCAAAACTTCTTGATGAAAACGCAAATGGAGATGCATTAGTTGTTGATGGATCAAATTCGTTAACTCTTGGTCTAAAATCAAGAATATCAGTAGTCCTAGTTCTTCCTATACTTGGAATATCATTAGTGTACCTATCTTTAGTATATGAATTTGCAGTAAATAAATCACCATTATTTCCACTCTGAACTTTATATCGATCAAATATAATAAGTAATCTCTTAGAAGGAACACCTGCGTTTGCATTTCTAACTATCTTAGAATAATCAGAATACTGTTTCTTATGTCCCTTATCTAATCTATAATTAGATGTTCTATTCACATAGTTTCCAGGAACTACTTTTTGAATATTTGTTTCTATATTAGACTCTTTAAAGTTAATTGTCTCACCAGGTGAGAATGTATTTCCATTAAGATATACAAAATCAATTTCATTAGTAGAAGGTCTATTAACAATTTGACCTATTGCTCTACTTTTCTGACCAATAATTTTTTCACCAATGACTGAATTTGTATTTAATTCTAATCCTTCTACAAATGTTAATCTATCTAAATTAGCAATATTTTGATCTTTAGATTCATAAATCGCAAGAATCTTTACTACATCAGGAACATTTAACGATATTTCCTTATCTTCAACTCTTAATCCATAAAACTTACTTTGAGTTAATTGTGCATTAGTTGATACACCTACAGTTCTAGTTACTTCTACTTGATTACTTCTACTATAATCTTTAGACTTACTATTAAGACCAATTTTCCTTAATGTAGTATTAATAGTAATATTTGCAGTATTTCTAGAAAGACCTGTAAATTCTAAATCATTACCATCATTAGTAATAGTAACTTTATCAGAACTTAGTTTTTCTGGTACACCATCAACATCATAAACAATAGAATATCTCTCTTGATCAAAAGATTCAAAGAAAGCACTAGTAATACCAATTGCATCACCATCTCCAGATCCATCTAAAGCATCTTGAGTTGTTAATGTAACACTACCACTTGCAGAAGTTGCCTTTCCTGTTATCTGACGAGATATTGAAAGAGTTGAATTTGATAAATCAACTGCAGAAATATGTCTCTTCGGCAAATTGGCATATAATCCAGAATTATTAAAATTAAGAATTTTAGGTGATTTAACACGGAATATCCCTGAAGTTGTTACTCCAGAAACAATTTCACCATTCATTATACCAGTTACAATACCAACTGGTTGAAGTCCTATTGAACTACCATCAGCAGCTATTGTATTTACTCTATTATATGTCTCAAATTGAACACCATCAGTTGCTGTTGAATATCCAACAAGAGAATCAGTTTTTAATCCAACATGACCAGCAAATCTTCTAGATGGTGATGTTGCAGTTCCATTATCTCCAGTAGTGTCTCCAACAATTACTAAGTTATCAAAAGCAGAGAAATTTGGTAAAATTCTATCATATAGAACTGAATCAGCAGCAAATGGGGTTAATAGTTTATTACTTGAGAGTGTCTTAGCATCTTGATATACAGATTTAATATCATCAGTAGTATAAGTTGTAACCTTAATTACTGAGGAATTTGCTGCTATATCTTGCTCATTAAACTTTAACTGTTCTCCCTGAATAAAAGTTCCAGATGTTTGTGACAATATTAACTCATTTGCATTTGTCGCAGCAACATATCCAGTAGCACCACTACTTAAACCACGAATATATGTTGATACTGGTGCAATATCAGTAATTGTACCTGGATTACTTATTTCAAGATAAGTATAAGTTTGTATATCATACAAATATAAATCCCACTCAGTTGCTGCACCATTGTAAGAATCATCAGTAAGACCATACCAATAAACACGGGCTTCACCAACTTTTGCACCTAATTTATCAGTAGTCTGACTTTGTGCTTCAATTGCTCTTATTCTTCTACTATAAAGATGAATAACATTAGCACCACCACTCTCGGCAGAACCAATATTAATATAAGGAGATCCTTGAGCATTATTAACTCTTAATAAACTACCCATTCTAAACGGAATAGGTGATGTCTTAACACTCTTTGTATCTCTTGGTTTATCTATATCTAAAACAGTTGTTCCTGGTAGATTTACATCAAATCCTCTAACGTATGCTGTGCCTGGTGACAATTTAACACACATTGTATCTTCTGAAGGATCATTACCTTCATCAGTCTTTTGACCTTCTACATATAATCCATCAGAACCAATCTCATCATTTAATGAATTCTGAATATTTACTCTAAATGGATTTACTGCATAGTTACCAGATTCATCATATGTTCTCTTAGCAAAATATTTTTTAATCTCTGAATATACAGATTTATCCTCTAATTTCTTTATTTCACCATTTCGTACTCTCAACAATTCTACGAAATTAGTATCATTATAATCTAATAATGCCTTTTTAGTTAATTTAACTGATATCCTAAATCTATCTGCACCTGGTGCAGCAAAGTTAGTAAATCCTTTAGCGTTATCATTTAAAGAAGGATCATCATTTGCATTAATAACTTGCTCTAATACTTCAAATCCAACTCTATATGATGGCGTATTACTATATGGATCGAGAACTACAAGAGATTTATCTACATCTACAAATGTACCTCTAATAAAATATACTCCTTTATCAACACCAACAGCAGATCCAATAGCAGTAGATTCCTCAGATACTAGAGTTAAAACAGATTCTCCTGCATTTAATGTAGTATTACCATATGTAATATTCTCTTCAAGGGTTAATATCTCTTCATTTGGGAATGGTGTACTTTCCTTACTGTCTCCAGAAGATTTATATTTAACAAAGAGAGTAATATCATCAACACCTTCAGATGGTGGAAGAATATAATTTTTAATAGTTCCTAATATTTGAGAATTTTGTCCACGGACTAAAGTTCCCTTACCATCATTATTACTGATTATTGCATCAAGATATACAGTAACATCAATTCCTAAATGATCTGGATTTACTTTTACTGCAAAATATGTACTATCATAGGTTACTCCACCAGGAATAACCATTGAACCTTCTTTAAAAATATGACTTCCAAACGATTCTAATTGGTTTTGCAATATTGATTGCAAACCTGTTAATTCTCTTGCTTGAACTGGATATCCAGGTTTAAACAGTACCTTATAAAAGTTATCTGCCTTATCAAAATCATCATAATAAGGACTTATATTTAAGTTAGTCTTTTGTGGCATTTTTCTTTAGAATTCCAGGATGATTTTAACGTCTTCTTTTTGTCGAGTATTTCGAGCAATCGAAGGTCTATTATCAAGATAAACAATTTCCCCCGATCCTTTATTTATCTCAGGTTGAGATAACCCTTTATTGAAAGTAGTTTCTAAATTAATTAACTTAGTTCCAGAAGGATTTGTACTTATTCCACTAAATTCACTATCAATAGTTCCTGAAAAAGTAGAACTTACACCTTTAATAGCATTAGCAGTAGACTCAAATGAATATATCTGACCACTAGTTGAAATACCAGCATAATCAGTTTGATCATTGGTTGTTGTATAATTTAGAGATCTATCCCTAAAATATTTCATAACTTGAGTTTCTTTATCATAAGAGGCAACATAAGCACTTGCTTTTTGTACATCGCCATTACTATCAGTAACGTCTTGTGTTATTTCCTCACCTATAGTTGGTGTACCTGTAACATTTTTAAATTTAAAAGCACTTAATGATGAAAAAGTAGTTCCAGTAAAGGTATTAGCAGTTCCAATTTGAGTTGGATTTTTTACAATACCAACTTGAGCAAATTTAGTGTCTGTTGGAAAATCTTTAGTAGAATCATCAAATCTTGCATATATTAAAACTTTATCAGTTCCAAGTTCTGTGTAAATATCATATCCATGACCAAGAGATGGTGGAATAATAGGAACAAGTTTTGCTCTTTGATTTGATGGGTGTTGAGTGTCTTGTAAAGCACCTAGATCTATAAGAGCATAACTATAATCTTTACCACCAGAACTTACAGTAACATCTTTAATTACACCAGATACAATATCAACTCTTGCCTTTCCATCAACTCCATCACCAAGAATTTTAACTTCCTGTCCTAATCCATCAGCATATTTACCACCTGCATTTTCAATATATACATGCTTAATTTGATTGTTATTTACACTAGAATCACCATTCTCTCTTATATTTCTAATTTGAGAATCTGTGCTAGTTGCCCAACCATTAGGAACAGTAATATATTCAGTAGAATCAAATTTAAGTATATCTGCTGGAGAAACAGTATACAAATATTTCCAAATATAACCATCTCCACTAGTACCAGCTCTAGATGGTTCTAAATCAGTAAATGTTGGTTCGTCTTGAGAAATGTTTCCCTTTGGATTATTACCAGTTGAACCATTAGAAATGCAAAGATAAACTTTGAAATCTGAATTCATTACATAATAATTTGCACCATATAATCTACTTGATTCTTTTATAGGACTTGGATTACTTACACTATAATCATCCCTATAGATTTCATATCTATTACCTGCAGTCCAATCAACCCTTCTAATAATTCTTCTAATGTTTGCAGAAGAAATCTTCTTACCATACATCATAGTGTCGCCAACATGAGCATGGCGAGAAAAATTATCTACAGGATCTGGTGTATTTGTATTCCAGTTTGTATCTCTTCCAAAACCAACTTTTGTTGGATTCGGCAATCCTATAAAAACATAGTAAGAATTGTTATCAGATTCTACTGACTCTACAAAGTTATTTGCATTAAGAATTCTAAACTGATCAGTAACAATTGCAGACATTTTTATTAACTAAGACTTTTTTTCTTTATTTATAGTCATTTTTATTGATTAACTTATTTGAATTCTAATAGCACCAGTATTCCTTAAACCTTTCAATGAAGATCTAGCATAGCTTCTTCTTTGAATTGTTGGGAATGTGCTTAATCCAGAGTCAACAGTTAATCCAGTAACACCTATAGATATTGGTGATTCTGATCTAGTAGCATTATATAATCTACCCCATGATATCTTTCCATAAGTGGTTGTTAAACCAATATTGGTTGGTTCATCTATATTAACTCCACCTGCATCATGGAATCCAGTAGCAGCTAATCCAGCAATAACATCATTTGTAGTCTTGATATTACAAACAATTTCACCATTCTCACCAGAAGTATGTGCAATTTCAGAAACCTTATAGATGTTATCCATAAATCCTGATCCAATTGCAATAATTTCATTATCATTCTTATCAACAGATGTAGTTGGATCTCCACCTATACCAGCAATAAATCTGTTATTATTTGGTTGAATTGATCCATCATTAAATGGTAAGTATTCTGCAGTGGTTTGTGCTCCACCAACAGTAAATGGTGTATTTGAAATATACACATAATGTCCTGCTTTCAAGTCAGTTGATGGTTTATCTGCACGGAAAGCAAATCTTAATGCCAATGGATGACCATTTGTTCCTGCTGATGTAGAAATACCAGTGATAATACCTGCAAATCCCTGTACATTCTTTATTTCCATTATCTTTTCAGATCCATAATATGGTTGAGGTATTACAACCTGTGGTGGGTTGGAATGTGTATAACCTAAACCAATATTTGTTATGTTATATCCAGTAATTTTTCCACCTGTTACTGTAGCACTTGCTTCTGCAAAAGTTGAAATTCCAGTAACTGCATACTTATCTCTTTCAGTGGTTCCAATACCAACTCCAACTGGAGCAGCAATTGATAATGTAATAGCAGCACCAACATATCCATTACCTTGTTCGTTGATTGCTAATGATTCAATATCACCCTTATTACTTACTATTGCAGTAATTGCAGCACCTACAAAGTTAGCAGGTGGTAGTAATAATGCGTCAACAGATTCAATAGAAACTCCATATCTATCTTCTACCTTAAGATGTAGTGGTGCTTCTTCATAGAAAAATGCTTCTGCATCATCTACAAAGATTCCATCAGTTTCCTCAACAGTAGTTCCTGTAGTAGATCCAATACTTGCAATAATCTTCGCAGTTGGATAAATTTGTGGTTCTAATTGCTCTCTTGATTTTGAGATTAAATCTCCTTTAATCCAAACATCAGCCTTTTGCTTAGTCCAATCTAATGGTTTAGCATAGAATTCTGTTATTCCAACACCAGTATAAATTGTAGTTTCAACTAAATCAGATCCTAATATTGCTTTAACTGGTCTTGTAGTTTCTTGAGTCTCTGTAAATGGTTCTACATTTGGATCTAAGAAATCTGGATGCTTAATAAGTTGAATATGATCTCCAATTTTGATTGTTTCATTTACATCAACTATTTCAATGTCAACACCTTCTTCTCCTTTGTAGAAGAATACATCCACTTTATCACTTGCCATTGGTGCTTCAGTGAAGGTAAATGTAGTTCCACCTTCAAATTGATATGAAATATTAGGTGTTTGGAGAACTCCATTTACAAATATCAATAATACTGCATTTAAATCTATTTGATCTGATAAAGCAGATTCAGGATCAACCTCAAATGATAGTAATTGACCATTAAAGAATAATGGGAATCTTCTTCTGGATCCAGTTTGCATTAGTGCAATACTATCAATAAAGTCTAATTCACCAAATTGCCAAGATGAATAATAATCATTAAAGATTTCTACAACTTCAAGTTCAAACTCTTGTATTGGTCTCTGTAATCTCTTATCAGTAACTAATCCTTGAGGTTTAAACTTATCACCAACCTTAAATGAATGACCTGCTCTTGCGATCTGGAATTCAGAGATCTCAAACATACTTCTAGCAGCACCAACATTGGTTCTAGCAGCACCAACTGCTACATTTAAAAGAAGATTGCTACCAGTATCTGTAGTCCTACCTATACCTAATCTGGAAATACCAACAACAGGCATATTCTCATAAATTGGATCTGGAATATCAAGTTCTGGATTAACATACTTTGCACCACCATTTTTAACAACTAATGATAATGCTCCACCTGTTCCTGCAGGTGATTTTCCTACCATTACTCTGAAAGTATCAGCAGTTGCTTTTCCTACAGGTACTTGATTAGCAAAAATAGGGTCAGTTGTTCTTGGATACGCATGCAATGTTTGATGTTGATCTTGCTCACAAGTAAACACTAATGAATTTGCAGCAATTGTAATATACTCATTTGATTTTTGAATACATCCATTTATTGCAGGTTGAATAAAGGTATGGTCAAATTTCTCATATGATGGATTTGGGTTTACATTAACTCTAAATGTATTAATTGTAGCATTTGTAACAAACAACCATCTTCCACTAGCGTAATCAGTAGGTCTTGGATAATGATGCTTAGTTACATCACCATCTTTAGTACAAGTAAATGTTAATGAATTATCTTCAATGAGAATTTTATCACCAACAACAAATCCATGATTATTCTTAGTAACAGTTAAAACACCAGTTGTTTTATTGTAAGCAACATTTGAAGGTGTAATTGTACTTGCACCACCAACACCGTGACTAGATTTTACTATTATCAGTTCACCTGTTGCTGGATCATACTTGGCATTAGTTGGGGTTAAAACTCCACCAGATCCTATATTAATAGCACCTACACTAGAACTTACAAACTTATGCTTATTCTTAGCAACTTTAGCTTCAACTACAGCTTCTCTACCACCTCCTCCACCAGTACCAACATTAACAGTAAAACTATTATTAGCAATTCTTTCAACACCTAATGTTTCTCCTGATGCTGGATCAGTTGTTCTTGGATAAGAATGAGTACCTAGATGATTATCTCTAGAACAAGTAAATGCTAATGATTCATTTGTAATTGTAACTGTGTTAGATGCCTTTAAAATGCCTCCTGGTACCACTGAATCGAACTGATGGGTATAATTGCCACCTGTGGTTATACAATTCGGTACAGCACTGACAAATGTATGACGAGTGGTGTTTGTAGAAGGTTGTACTGATAATACTTGTACAGTAATAGTAGTATCTGTTACAGATTCAATCTTTATTGCAGTATCGTTATATGGGTCAGAAGGACGAGGATAATTTTTGGTTGATGTATTATTATCAACATCACAAGTAAATCCTAAAGAATTAGTTGCAATTTTAATACTTGTACCTGGTTTTAATGTATGTGATCCAATGTGCAATTCCATCAAACCAGTTACAGGATCATAATCAGCATCAGATGGTGTGAATGATACTGTTGGTGATGTTCCTACATCAATTTTAAATGTATTTGTAGTCTTATTCTGAACAGCAACCCACTTACCACTAATTGGATCAGAAGGACGAGGATATGTATGGTAAGATCCATAATTATCCATTTCACACCTAAGTGCTATAGAATGATCCTTAATCTTAATTAAATCTCCATTATTGAATGGATGACCAGCCATTGTAACTGTTATCTTACCAGTAGATGCACTATAAGCAACACTATCTGGAGTATGTTCTGTTGCTGCCTGTAAATTATGTGTTCCAACAGTCAATACCAATTCACCACTTGCAGAATGATAATCAACAGTTGATGGTGTATATTGTGTTCCTGTATTTGCAGTAACTGAATTATCAAGAGAACTTACAAACTTATGCTCATATACTATGTCAGTAACACCAATAGAAACTGGTTCACGATAACCAGATCCCATAGTTAGATCATTCCAATATTCGTATGCAAATCCACCACCATGATAGATGTGTGCTATGGATGTTAATCCAACTTTTACTTCAAAACTTCTTTCAGATACAATACCAACTAATTGTAAAGGTCTCTCTTTATCCTTTGCATCAGATCTTTCATCTTGGAAGAATGAGGTTGTAACTCCAACATACTGTAAAGAGCGAATACACTCAGGAGATGCCCCAACAAAGGTATGAGTATCAGTATTAGTTGGTGATATTCCTAATAATACATTAACAGTAAATGTATCATCATCTACAACAGTAATGGTAAGGTACTTATCATAGGCAGGATCAGTGGTTCTAGGATATGACTTATTAACTTGACCACCGCCACCAAATCCACAACTAAAGGTTAATCCTTCCTTATCAATCTTAATTGAATCTCCACTTGTAAGATTATGATTAGTAATCTTTATTGTTAGAAGTCCTGTTGCAGGATTATATGATGTACCTGTAGTTGGTGTTCCTACAACATAAGTTGGACACTTAAATTCTAATCCTTTTAATTTAACAGTATTCGGTGATCCTAAAGCAAATCCATGTACCTTTTCAGTAGTAACTGTAATAATACCAGTTTGATTATCATATGCAGCAGTTTGAATACCAAGGTTGTACCTAGCAGATGTTCCTACACCAACAACATTAGTAATAGAACCAGCAGCAAATAGATTACTATTATTCTCTATATCTAATCTAACTTTTGAACCAACTAAAGGAGCATATCCAAGTCCAGGTGTTGAACCCATAGAAACTATCAAACCACCCCTTGGAAGTTGATTTTGATTAATATCAAACTCAGATTGCATCATTTGACCATTCTCTGAGCTAATACCAGTGAATACTACACTTGATACACCAACATTAGTATCCTGTTCAAATTCATAGTTATTTCCAGCATTATTAACTGTCAATGGTGTCTGGAATACTCCATTAATGAATAATACTCCATTACCAAGACCAACACCAGTTATAGTGTTAGCACCACCAACTGTCATAGTATAGGTTCTTCCTATTCCAGTGAAATTATCTGAAATATCATCAAATACCATATTGGTGGTATAATTTTGTCTTAGGAAGGTTCTTCCGCTAAATTCTGCCCTCACATAAGGAAGGTTGGTTACATTTCTTCTTTCTCTAGTATTTCCTTTTGGTGGATCTAAGAACCAAGCAGTACTATCAACAATATTAAACGATCCTCTATGAACCCTAGCCTCAGATCCGTCTGCGTGGTCTGTTGCTGCAATACCTAAAGATCCTCTTCTTACTCTAACAACAGGTAGAGTACATATTCCAGCAGCAATATCATCAACTTGGTTTATAGTTCCAAGTCCAACACTTGCAAATCCTACTTGCTCAACCTTCATAAATTCATTATCAACCTTCAATACATCTCTTGGTTGAATAGAACTTATTCCACTAAGAACAAATTGAGGTGTTCCAGAAGTTATAATTCCAACAAGACTATGTTCAATTGCAGTATATGTGATTGGTTGCTGTATAATTCCATCTAATCCAATAACAGTCTTAGATAACTTCTTAGTCATCTCAAACTTATGAGCATTACCTTCACCAACACCAGTTAATGTAACTGGAAGACCTGAAGTAATATACTCTTTCTGAGTATAAAGTTCTATAGTATTAGCATTAATAGCTTTAACATATAATGTAGAAGGTAGTATATCGGTAACAACACCCACATTATTAGCAGTTGAACCTATTGAAACAGCAGTCGATCCAATACCTACAAAAGTAGATCCTGGAATATACTTAATCTCTTCATTATTATTGAAGAAATGATTAGGGATATTAAAGTGTGATTGATCTAATACTTGATCTACAGGATTAAATATCTTACTGTAAATTGGAGTTCCTTCGTGTGTAAGTTCAAAATTAACTTTATTTGCTCTAGTTCCATTTACACCATCATAAGCAGATAAGAATATATTTTTATCTAAAGGTCCATATCTTAATGGAGAAGGTTCATTTGCAAAATCATTAACAGTATTAAGAACTTCATTATATGCCTGAACTTCAATTAAAGTTGTTTGAGAAGTATCTGGATAGAAGTTTAATTCATTATAAGAACCGTTAGTAACAGTTCCAAATGTACCTAAACCACTAGTAGTAGCACCTGTAAATGGATACTGAATAGTTGTTGTATTATCACCATCTTGAATAGAAACAACCTGATGCATAGCAGAACCACCAGTTTCATTAGATACTCTGACAAAAGATTTAACTGAAGAATCAATATCTTTATGTGTTCTTGTAACTAATATTGGTGTAGAAGTTCCAGTATGATATGTTGATTCTAATCTACCACTTCTTTCTGCACCTGCAGGTTGACCAGGAACTGCAAATCTATAAGTCCCAATTCCTGCAGTTGTAGTACCTAGACCAACAACATTTGTACTTACATTAATTACTCTCTTAGTTTGGTTTTCACATTCAAAATAAATTGTTCCTGAATCAAATCTGGCAGTTAAAACTCCAACTTGAGAAGAACTATAACTTATGTTTAAGGTATCAATATAAGATTCTGTATAATAAAGATTAGTTCCATCAAAATCAACAACAACTTCTCCATAATTAAGATCTTTAGTAATATCATCTTGTACAACAACAGATGCATAGAATCCATTAAAATCAGTATGATCAAATTGTGCTAAAATTGTTGTTGTGAATCCAGAAACAATATTATTACTGTCAGTATCAGCAATAGCAACTTTAACATTAGATGCTTTAAAATCAAGAGATCCTATAGTATTAGTGCCATCAACAACTGCATTAGTTGTAAAATCTGTCTTATAGATTTTAATATCATGATCTCTATTATATCTTTCAACTGGATTGAAGTTTAAGGTTTTTCTTTGGAATGTATCAGAAACTGCTTCAAAATCACCCAATTTATGAGATGTCCAATCTGTACTCTTTTCTACTAAGTAAGCATCATTAGTTGTAGTCAAAACAATCAAATCAGACAACTGAGCATCTTGAGTATCTGCATCTATTATCTGTACAAGATATCTTGCAAAATTACTATCAATTTCTTCAATCTCTGTAAATAAATCTTGTAAACCTTTACTTGAGAATTTATCACTAATATTATCGTGAAGAAGAACTCTGTTTGTCTTACATTTTGTATAATCAGTTAATTTTAAATTCTCAAAGGTAACGAATTTAGATTTATTACCTCTAGTGTCGTAATCTTTAGCAAGATCAAAATTATTAATAGTATCTACTCTTCTTTCACCCATAACATCAACAACAATAACTGGTACAGAAGAAACACTAGTTCCTACACCAACATTACCAACAACAGTCTCAACTGAAGTATCTGCAAAGTTTTTCAATCCAGATGGATGAACCAATCTGTTTACTGGATCAACAAACTGATCCCAAGTAATTGGACTCTTAACAGAATATGAAAGATTTTGGAAATAATCATTATTTGGAATTACTTGAATATCTTCATTTAACTTACCACTATCGTCAATCCACCCATACTCTTGACGATTTGCATAATCAACTTCAAATCTTGCTTTATTTTCTGTTAAGTCTACTATAGTTGCAGAAACATTACTGGTTTGACCTTTTATTCTATAACCAACCTTAAGTCTAAATGTTCCATCAACTTTAATAAAATCTTCCCTTGTATCTGCAATTACCAAATCTTTAGGAAGGAATTTATCATTTTCTTTAACAAGAATTGGTTCATTTAATATAAATGCACCTCTTTCCTGAACAGATTCAAGAATTGGATAATTATCCTTATTAATAATAGTTGCATAACCAGACTGATATGTTTTAGCAACACCTGGATTAGTTGTTAAACCAGATATACTATACTTTAATACTGCTGGATCAGAATTAACAAAATCTTCAACCTTAAAGAATCTATATTGATAATTTGATGAATTATAACCATCTCCACCTGTAGCAACACCAGCAGAAACATTACTTTGTGTTCCGATACCTGCTTCACCAAATAATTCAACACCTTCAACAAATACCTCATCACCTGTCTCAAATGGAGAAACTCTAAATCCACCAATAGGTGTTTCTAGGGTACAAGTAACAATACCTGAACCACCACCCTCCATAGAGTTAATTCCAATACCATTTGAATTATTAACAGCAATAATTTTATGATTTACGGAATTTAATCCCTGAATCGGAGCAATTACTTCAACTTCAGATATAGTTTGATTTGGTACTTTTGCTAATAATGAAGTATCATCCATAACTATATCATTCTCAGGATCATACACAATAAGATCAGGAGCACTTAGATATTCATTACCACCATCAGTAACAATTATTGAAACAATACTATCTAAGTTATCAATCCTAACTACTGGAGAAACAAATGCTTCAGGACTTAATGTTCTATCTGAAGAATATTCATAACCAATATCTACAATTCTTACATCCTTAATTCTACCAACAGAAGTTGATAATGCTACAACATTAGCATTTTTTCCATTAAGACTAACAATTGATGAAAATCTTGGAAGTTGCTTATAATCAAATCCTTTTGAAATTACTTTAATTTCTTTTACAGGTCCAGAAACTCTCATAGACTCTGTAGCATATTCAATTATATCGCATTGATCTTCTTTATATGATAAAAGTTCAGGAATTGATCTTGGAGAAACTTTAAATGTATCGGAAGTTATACCAAAAATCTTATAATCACCACTATAAGCACTATCAATAAAATTAATCTCAGAATAATTTGGAATTGTAGTATCTGCTGTACTAATATATCCAGATTTCTCTAATGCATAATACAACCTAGAAGGTGTTGTTTTTGAAAATGCAAGTGATATTGTCGATTCAGTACCTACACCAACAGTACCTACACCAGTTACATTGAAATTATTATCATCTTGAGCACTAATAAATTCATTCTTAAATTCCTGATCATAAAATACTTTTAAATCATATCCAGATAAAGAACTGTCAGAAACATTAAATGTTAACTTAGAATTCTTAACTACATCTATTTGTGGATTAATTGCAGAAATTGTATGATCAACAGCACCAGTAGAAGAAATACCAATTAATAATGGTGGATCTATCCGAACATCATTTAAAGTTTCAGCTAGACTAAATTCATTTCTGTTTAATTCATAAACAAAATAACTTTTAGAAGTTGCTAATCCACCAACAGCATCTGCGTGAGCATAATCACTATCATAGAATACCTTATCTCCAGTTGAATATCCATGATCTGGAATTGTAATACTACTTTTTTCAGTATTAATTCCTGCAGAAGTAAATCCAACTCTATTAACTAATAATATTTCATGCTCCTTATTGTATATTAATGATAATGGAGCAGTACTTCCTACACCAACAACAGTATTTGGAACTAAATTTATAGAAACTACATCACCATTTCGTAAATTATGAGAATCTGTATTTGCAATCGCAATTTTTGTAGTAATCTTAGATACAATTTTATCAATATCACCAGTAACTTGTTCAAAAGTAGACTCTAAAAGATATTCATAATCATCTGATTCATTACCTTTAAAGAATAATCCTTCACTAGTAGTTGCAGCACCAACCTGAGTAACTAATCCAACATAGTTTTGTCCTTTATTAATTGCATAAACAATTGATTGATCAGTAGTTACATTAGGTAAACTAAAGTTATTAACTGCTTGTTCAGTATCTCCAACAATTAAAGAGTTTGCAGTCCCTCTCTTACTAAAGATTAACTTCTGACCAGTTTTAAATGGATGATTTGGTAGATAAATTGCTCTAGTTGGAATAGCAACTTCACTTATAGTATTACCAATCCTATATTCTTTTGTAATACCACCACCAACAGTAACACCAGTTCCTACTGCTTGTTTTGCATTAAAATATACTTTATCGTTTAATTTTGATTTAAACTGCTTAGTTTTAACTGGTATACTAATATGACTGTTTAATATATCAATATTAGATCCATAAGTATGAGCAATTCCAGGTCCAAATCTCTTAACTCTTAGAATTGATCCCATATCAAAAATGTTCAGCACTTTAACTAACTCATCTTGATCTAACTTCAGAGTAGATCCAATAGAAACTGTATCAGGTATAACATTTACATAGATATCATCAACTCTACCATCAACAACTGCATTGGAAGTCATTGATTGTGCTAAACCGATTGTATTAGTAGTTACACCAACTGAGAAAGAATCTGTAAGATGTACAATAGAACTACTAAGACCAGATACAGATATTACATCATTATCATTTAACTCAATGAATGGTAAATAATGTGCTTGTACTTCCTTATTATTTTTCCAAGTAAATACTGCATTTTCAAATGATTGTAATTCTGTTTCGATAGAAGAAACACCTAAACCAGCAATACTCTTAACTGTACCACGAAGTCCAGAACCCCAAGTTCCAGAATTATCAAAAACAGTAAAATCACCAACTTGATATCCAGTACCACCATCTAAAACTTCCAATCCATCAATTTCTCCAACAGTTACTGATTGGATTTTACTCAACTGTCGTACACGCTCACTTGATTCTATAATAAAATCGTTATTTGCATTAGGATCACCAACCTTGTATGGGAAAGTATTTCTAGCAAATGATGTACTATTGAAGTCAAATGAATGTGATAAAGTAGTATTTGATGATATGAAAGGTGAACGGTAAGTATTACCAATAAAATATGGATACTTAGGTTCTAATTTTCCAATATTTGGTCCAGACATTGCAGTAGTAACACCTGCAAAATATGCATATATTCCATCTGGAAACTCTGGAGTTTTACAAAATCTACCATTATGAACATCAAGATCACCTGAAGAATCGAAATAGTAATCATCAGTAAAGAATCCTTGCTCAAATCCAACTGGTCTGTTATCAACTTGTGTTATATCCAGTTTATAACTTGGATTCATTAATCTAATAGTTGGACCTAATTCATCAGATTCAGAAAAACCATAAGGACCATATATTGGGTTTCCATCATATGCCCATCCTATAATAGGAGAATGTGATGATCCATCATCACTAAAAGTATTTGCTATATCTTCACTATATCCATATAAACCAAAATATAATTCTTCATCATTACCTTCTAATGCAAATTCCCCAAATCTCTTTCTACTATCAACAGTTAATTTTCTAACTCTAGGTTCAAATAGTGCATTTTTTCCAGTTGATTCTACATAAAGATTTGTTTGTGAAGCAGTATATCCAATACCACTATTAATTACTACAACATCTGTTAATTTTCCATCATTGATAACAGGTCTTAAAATAGCACCACTACCTGTAAGACCACTGGTTGTAATACCAGTTGTCTCTACTGAAATTGAAGGTAATGAGAAATAATCTCTTCCCCTATTCAAAACTTGAACATCAAGAATTCTACCATCTACTATAATTGGTTTTAATTCAGCATCTCTTCCCGTTTTTACTGTTACAATAGGATTTTTTTCATGATTTAGAATTGTAGATCCATAATTATCTCCTTCTTCATACAAATATGCTTGAGTTATTTCACCAGTAACAATAGGAGTAAAATTAAATGATCCTGTAACTGTTGAAGCATAAGAAACCTCACAATTTACAGAAATATCAGGATATTTAAATGTTTGATATCCGATACCTATATTTGTTAAGTTGACATATTCTCCTCTATCATAATTTACTTTTGATGGATTAGTGCTAATTCCTGCATCTGCTAGTCTAAAGGAATCATCATCAATCTTCATTATATGATATCCTTTAGATGTACTTAATCCCCCAACTGCATCCACATACACATAATCTTCTATTCTTATCTCATATACCTTTGAAGTGCCAGCATCAAATACTTCTGCACCAACAGTATATCTCTTACTACCAATACCCTCACCAACCACGAGTGGAGAACCGTCAGTAGTTCCTACATCAACATAATTAGCTGTAAAAGTATAAACTCCAGTAGCAACAACAAGTCTTACTCTGTTTACAGGAGCAACACTATAAACAAAATCTAAGGAAGTTTGCCAAGCACTAACTCCAGAATTAACATATTCAACTAAATCACCATCCTTAAATCCATGATTTTTAAAGTTTATAGTATCAAATGCTAGAGAAATGTCTGATGGATTTACTTTTAAATTTCTATATTCATATCCAGAACCAGAATCTAAAACTTTAATTGATTGTAATACATTCTTTGTAGATGTTCTAAACTTATGAATACCACTTGCGTTGGTAGCAGTAGATAATCCAATAGTATTGATACCTGTCATTGCATCTTCATAAGAATTATAAAGACGAATAGTTCTTGTGTTAACAATACTAACATTGTATGGAGCACCAGTTGCTAATGTTCCATCTGAAGTATTTGTAGTATCAAATGCAGGACCTATACCAAGATTAGCATTACCATTACTGTTATAGTAAATTACTTCACCATTTGATAGATTATGCTCCGAATTAAAGGTAATTGTTTCTTGAGCAATCGATAAACCACCAGAAAAGAATACATCTCTACTATCAAATGATAATTCACGAACTCTTTTACTTACAACAGGTTCTAACCGACATCCATTACCATTACCGCCAGATAAAGAAACCGAAATTACATCCTTTATATCAAATTCGTGTGGATCTACAAAAACATTTTTAACAGAACCACTTACAACTGGTTCTAATAAGGCATTTACACCAAATGTTTGCGAACTATTATCAACAATAAGTTTAGGTGGATTTATAACATCATATCCAGTACCGCTATTATAGACTTCGACAGAAGTTAATGGACCATAATAAATATAATCCTCAGAAATCGGTGTTCTTATCTGAACACCATCAATCATCATACCAATATCATTAAGTGGTGTTTCTCCTTTACTTGCAACAAATAAATTTTGATATAATGGGAATTTTCTTAAAACTTTATTTGCTGCTAACTTTCTATTATTTTGAGAGAGTTTGGTAAAATTATGATTACCAACTAAAGGTTGTAAACCTAATTTAACATTAGTTGCACTACCAATCAGTCCTCTAGATAGGTATAATTTAATCTTTCCTGGATCTCTAACTAAAACTTCAACATAATAAGTTTGATCTGGAACTAATCCTGGAATTGCTGTTCCATCTGTAGTATATACAATCGAATCACCTGTAATAAATTCTATTGGATTATCAAAAACTATATTGTTATATAATTCTGTATCTACCTCATAATCTGTAATATGAATAGAATCTGCTGTTGAAATACCAGATTTTATGATATTAGAGGTTATATTATAACTTGGTAATGAGTTTGAAGCAACATAACCATCTATATCACCATCAACATAAACATTTAATATATCAGAAATAATCTGACCATTACCATCTTTTAGATCAATACCAAGACTAGTAGATTTCTTTATCCTTCTTACAATATCATATTCCTTTAAAGGATTTGGAGTAAATCCACCAATACCAGTTAAAGTTACAGTTTTTGTAAAACTATTAATTGAAAATACAACCGCATTAGATTGTGCAGCTGTATTACTATTTCTCTCTAAAATATCAACAACATCATTAACCTTTAAACTTGATTTATCAATTTCTGTATTCAGAACAAAATCTGGTTTATTAACAACTCTTACTGAGAATCTGCAAGATGTATTGTATATGAACGAATTGGCAAATATTTCCTTATATGTAGGTTCAGAATCGGGATTTAATATTGATTCACCTACATTCTTAACATAGATATTCTCACCTTCATTAACTAATGAGATATCTGAGACTGGTACAAAATTGGATAAAACTCCAGTTATTCTTAATTCTACTTTTTTCTCCAAATCTCCATCTTCATAACCATATATTACCTCATCTGATCTTAAATCAGCACCCATAGGAATATCAACATCATTACCAGTACACCCAAAGAACTGATTAATAGACTTTGAAGTGTAAGAAACGGTGACAGGTCTATCCTTTCTAATACTATTACATAAAAATGTTCCTGACTCAGCAAAACCAACAGTCGAATCAACTGGAATAATAGTTGAATTTGCTCCTATTTCTTCTAAAACTCTAGTATTGCCAGGAATTGTAAATGTTCCTTCAATTAGATCTCTATCATTGAAACCAACAAATAAAGAAAGTTTGTAATATACCTTACCTTCTCTTGTTAATATCTCAACTTCTGAAACAGAAGCATTTGTTCTTAAATCAGTCGACTTGTAAATTGTCTGACCCACTAATTTAGATGGATCGCCACTAATCGGATCTGCAATTATAACTTCTCTACGAATAAATTCAGCGTCAGATGGTTTAACTAAACGCTCTTCTAAGTCTAATACCTGAGATTCTACACCATAAAGAACTTTAAATAATATCTTTATAGATTCTTGAATACCTTTTGATTGATAAAAAGTTCTTGCATGTTTAATAAAATTACCAATATCAAGATCTGGAGTAAAATCGTTATCCTCTAAACCAGGTAAAAATGTTCTTTTTAACTTTTTATAAAACTCTTGAATAAAAAGTACACTTAAATTGATAACTGATTGTCCTGTAGTATGATCTGCAGCAGATGTACTTTCAAAAATTAAACTTTCTTTATTGACATTATCAATAAAAGAAGAAATTCCTACATTATAACCAGTAATACCACTGAATCCACGAATACATCCAGTAAAAGAAGTATCTGTCTTACCAGTATAGGTAATAATTTCATTATCAATTTTTAAAAGACCATATTCAGCAGGATATCCCTTTGTTGAAGAAACATTAATAGTAGTAGAAGCATCTGAAATGTTTTCAGAAAGAGCAGTAACACCAACTACAACCTCTGGAACTAAGTTATCAACCTTGATATATTGATCAAAATTACTAATTAAGTCAGATGGAGCACCTTGTGCCTCTTGTGAAATATAATATTGCTTAAAAAATTCAGTTGCCTTGGGAAAGTCATTAATTAAAAACTCAGGTAACTGACTTTCAATTATTTTATGGACTTTTACTCTATTATCGACATTTAACATATTTTATTCCCTTTCCAATTTCCCATTTGAGTAACTTGAAGTGTAATAATCTCTAGAGAACACAACGCCCGATACATCTTCGCCCGAAGCAATTACATCCTTAACCATATTTATCTTAGTATTTGAAACATCAAAACTTAGGTATAAATCCTTTAATCCAATAACATCATTGGAGTCTGGGAATGCTTGTATCTCAACTATATCGTTAGCAGCGTTTGTTTCTGTTATGTTAATAGTATTTAATAAAATTTCACCTTTCTTATAATCAACTATTCCAATTGATTTAACTATAACTCGTAATTCATTCTTTGTATTCCTTGAAATTGCACTCAATACTCCCTTATGACTACCATCAAGTTCACCCTTATCATTCTTATTAGGAACATCAGTTAAGAAAAGAACATCATTTGAACCAGAAACCTTAAATCCAGTACTCTTAATATTAAATCCTTCTGGATTAATATGGAATCTATTACCAAAGCATAATTCATACTGTGCAAATTGATTGATCAATACTTTCATATCCCTTCTAATCTTAACCTTAGTAATATTAGAAGTAATTGCAGAATCAACTCTATCAATTAATTGAAGTGCCTTACTATACTTAAATCTACCACCAAACTTATTAATATCAATATTCTTAGAATAATCACTTAAAGTACTAGTAATATTTGATTTTAAATTATTTGAATTTGAAACTTGAGAAGAGTTGTAATAAATTGTACTGTCTAATTCAACATAAAGAACTTTAAGATCAATAATATCTGCATTAATACCAGCAATTGAATAACTCTTAAGTTTGTTTTTTATCTGTTGTTTGTCAAAATCTGATACATAAGTACCATTTTTAGGTTTAATGCTAATTTGAACCTTACCAAATTGAGGTGGATCTAATTCTTCACCACCAACAACAGCAACTGACTCTGTTCTACTGTAAATGGAAGCAATAATTGCCTCATAATCCCTTGCTGTAACTGCTCTATACTGTGCTGAGTACAGTCTAGGTGCGAAATACTTAATAGAGGACAGATCTTCCTGTTCAGCACCATTAGAAGCGTTCTGATCAGTAGTTACTAGAATACCACCATCAGGAATAACAGTTAATGCAGTGAGATCATTTGGAGTTTTATCAGTAAAAACACCTGCAAAGTCAAATTCTCCTACAGAACCTGCTTTACCACCTGCACCATTACCCTCTTCACCATCAGTAATGACGAATCTAACAGTGACAGTTGATCCATTTTCTAACTTTTTACCAAAATAACCATCACCAAAGAGAATTTCATACTTTTCATCCTGTACTTCTTGTATAAAGAAGATTTCAGAGTTCTTATTAATGTTTAAAATGTTGTCTATCTTAGCAAATTCCCTTCCAAGACCTGTATCTGCAGGTCCAGAAACATAAACTTTGATAGTATTGGCATCAATATCACTATTTGAGAGAATATATCTCTGATCTTTTGATGTATTGATTATAAATCTCTTCTCTAACAGTGTTCCTTGTAGGACTTCTATCGCATCAAACAATGCTTGACCATTGACTATAGATGCTGTATATGGTTCTACGGTAGAAAACCTATATGTAGTGTCATTTGCCTCTCCTACGCACACTAAACCTGGTTTTAAGTACAGTTTAGAGGATTGGTTGGTAGTATTAGCAATAAATGAAATCGTTGCCTTTGCAGCAGTTTTTGAACGGGGTACATAACCTATATTACGAGCAAGAGAAACCACATTTTCCCTTATAACTGCAGAGTCTAGGAAGGTTTCATTCGCAACTAGGTTGGCATTAAAGGCATTAATATAGGTATTATAGGCAAGTGTGTCTATTAAAACACTAAAGTTAGAACCTTCAAAGTCAAAATCGGAAAAATTACTATTGGAACGAAGATAATCTCTTATTTGAGCTTTAATTTCGGAAAAATCTAAATTAGCAAACTGAGTAAATGGCATATTATTATCTGGTTGGTTCTAATAGAAAGGAAAATGACTGAGTTGGTACTTGTAATCCAACAATATCGAATATAACAACTACATTAAAAGCATTCATATCAGGATAAGGATCTAATTCAACTCTTAAGTTGCTAACTCGTGGTTCATAACGCATTACTGTCTCATTTATTTGATCTTCAATCACCATTGTGAGTGTAGGTGTAAAGTTTTCAAATAAACTTGCACGAATACTAGTTCCAAGTTCTGGATTAAAAAATCTTTCGGTAGGAATAGTCTCTACTAAATTCCTTACTGATCTTACAATCGCACGTTCATTCTTCAATACAGGTAAATCTTTTGTCACAGGATGTGGTTCAAAAGAGAAACTAATATCTTTAAATGCTCTAGATTTTCGTGTTATTGACATCGAAAAGGCAATATTTAGTACTATTTACATCTTTTATTTATGACAGAAACCAGACATTAAAAAACCCCCTTTCGGGGGTGAGGGTTATTTACCTTGTCCTCGGTATCTTTTCTTTGCTTTGTTTCGAGACGAAGCGGAGTACTTAGTATGTTTTCCGTTTCCTTGTCGAGTCTTCTTCGGGATTGATTCTAACTCAACACTTCCCCATGCACCTGTTTTGGTTCTTACTGCCATTTAATCCTCTTTAATAATAATTTCAGTTCTTAGACCTTGTGGGTTATGAGATCCATTATCATAGTACTCATAGGCAAGGTCTTCCATTGCGTTAAAGTATTCATCTTGGGTGAGTTTCTCAAAGAGAAGTTTCTCACCCTCATAGATGTTATATAACTCTTGTTTTTTCATGTCCTACACGAACACGAGGATCGCACCAGATTTCAAAACCTGCTTCTTTCGCATCTAAACAGAACGAGACGTCTTCGCCACACATATCCTGAACCTCACCTGATTCAAAGACTTGCATCTTTGGAGCGAACCAAGGGTATGGAAGACCTTCGTGTTCAAATACTCCTTTCTTAATAAGTAACCATCCGAATCCTGCGTAGTCCACAGTAAATGGTTTCTTTCTTTTCGAGATGCTTTCGATGGTTTCGTGATTCATAACGCCCCCATTAGATCTAAAGTCATCTTCTTCCATCCAGTGTGCAACCGAGGTGGTTTTGCCGTCCTCAGTACAATACCAACCAGACGCAATGTCCTGATCCATCAGAACGATTTGCCAGAACTTCTCTGTGTTAAACACAATGTCGCTATCAATCCATAACTGGTAGTCATAATTTAACTTACCGTCCCAAGGTAACTGATCAGGTCCCCGAAGAACATTAGCACCTAAGCACTTGCATCGTGCAAAGTTGACCATTGATGAGTAGTCCTGTGAGATTTGGATACTTGCTCCACTTTGAACCAGATCAAAGCATAGCTGTACAAAACTCTTCAAAAATGCATATGATACTCCTCTACCAGGTAAGCAGAATACAACCGTCTTACCTTTCACCATCTCCCTTGCTTTATCATAGTCAAAATCTGGTTCCTTTTTGACAACGGGAGATTTAGCTTTAACTGTAAATCCTTTCGCCATAACTTAGTGTAATTACCACTTCATATTACATTAATTTATACTATTTGTCAATAGTAATTAACGACTGATCCACAAACTCAAAGTTGTAATTACCAGATATAATTGTCTTTCTCTTACCTATTAATGGTGCAGAACGATGAATTAGATATGACGGAAAGGTAAGTATATCCCCTTCATTCACATCTAACTGTACAATTTGTTTGTTTTTTCTATCATAAAACTCTGTACTACTCTGACTATTCTCTAATTCTAAGTTATATACAAAAGATATACTTGAGTTTGGATGTACGTGCCAACCGTGGGTATCCTTCTTTATATACTGCTGATACCATACAGATTCAAGATTAATATTCTCTATACAATAACGATCTAAGACTTGCCAAAGATATTCCTGTGCATTCTCATAAAAGACTGAATAATAATATGGTAATCCTTCTCTATGTGAAAAGAAATCTGTTTTGTTTAAATGATCTATTGAATCAATAAACTGTTTACCTAACAGATCATTATCGATATACTCTAGTAAATTACTCTTTATACTATTATGATTCTCTAAGGGGCATTTCCAAATTAAATCTTTAATAACTTGCATCTATTAATACACTACTATCAAATACAATCGACTCATAACTAAGTTCATCTTTATAATACGAATGATATAACCTTCCCCATATAAGATCAAACTCGGATTGATCCAAGTCTTTAAACAATACCTCTCCTCTTAAGTATATGTGAAAGGTATTAGGCATTTTCTGTAATAATAAGTTCTTCACCATCTGACTTAAAATTTACCTCTGTATCTTCAAACCATCCTTGATCATTTACTACCCATTCAGGAATTCTTACATAATACTCACCAGATACTGTATCGACTTCTATGGGGCGTAAATCCTCTGGGTTATTTTTTTGCATTACAAGTATTCTCTTTTTGCATTATATATCAATTGCGAATCTTTTGCAAGTGCGACCTTATGGGCATTTTTTAACAGCGAAAAAAAATTTGGATTGCTTCTGATATTGTTCTCGCTTTCGTAACACTTTGTAGGTTAGGGTCTCTATGCTTTTTTATAACGGGCACGGGGGGCGAACCCCCACACACGGGGGCACTGCCAATACACGAACGACTACACCTTACTGCACATCACCCAACGCAGTTGCTACAGTGTTAGCGGTGATGCCATTATTAGAAGCACACCTGACTCTACTGCTGCCACCCTTAATGCGGTTTACCCATTTGTTCGCTGCTCTTCCGTGTGCAGTCTTAAGGCGTGTTACCTTCCATACTCTTCCATTCAGTTCAACAGTTGAAGATGTCATAATGCCTTTGTTTGGTATGTACTTATTATAAAACCCTCACCCCACGAATGGGGCAAGGGTGGACCAGTTTGTTTACTGGCATCTATCCTCAAACATTTGCTGTGCCTTACGCTCTATCGCAACTAATGTGCCTGATTCTTGCCTCCAGCATAACTCATTTAACTCATCATCAGTTAATTTGTTATGAACACGGAACTCTTCCCACGCTTCATCGTGGCATTGCTCCATTAGTGCTTCGTGGTTTGCAGTACTCATTTAAATGGTTTGCTTATTACTCTCTTATTATAGAGAATAAAAAACCCCCTGTGAAGGGGGTGTTGTGCCAGTTTAGAAATCGGATAGAATTGAAATTCTTCTTAGGGGTTTTGGCAGTGCTGCTACCCTATGATGTCCGTCAATCAATACTAACTGTTTCTGTCTACGCTCATTCTCCTGGAGTGCTGCGTAGATTTCATTTGTTAGAGGTTGCATTTTAAAAAAGGCAGGTTGTTGTAAAAAGGATTATACTAAGGATAGCAAGGGCATTACGCTCTTCTTTCACATCCTTAACATTTTGTAAGGCATCAAAGATTTGTGCCTTAGTGTTTTTCAAAGTGACTTGAGTCATTTGTTAGAAATCGTTTTTAGAATTCAGATAAGAATCAAGATCTTTCTTTGCGTCATCTGAAAGGGTTTCAGAGATGGCATCCTCCATAAGTGCTTGAATAGCATCGTCTGTGAGGTAGTCATCGAAGCGAGGAAAAGTCATTGATCTTTGTCTGATATGTTAATAATAGCACCTGAGAGAGCAGATGCGACTCATGTTGTGCCAGTTTAATTACTGGTTAGGTTATCAAAGAAGTCCTGTGGCAATGTCTTAGCATTAACCCCGTCTAACCATTTGTTGATGTGGCGACTGGTGGTTACGCTCCACTTACGCTCTGTTCTGTAGTACTCATAGTCTGGAGTCCTAGCAGCGACAGGAGTGTTGTAAGAGAAAAATACTTGATGTCCGTCGGCAAGGTTAATCTGAGTTTGATTAGTGCCGAGTTTGAGGAGTTGCATTGATGAATCCTTTGTTGTGAACAATTTAATTGTAGCAGTTTTGAGGGGGTCTGCTAACCCCAGTGTGCCAGTTAAAGAACCTGCACACCGTACTGATGTATTTCCTTCTGAGATATGGTAATACCTATTCTGGGGTCTTTGGCATTGCCTGACCTCTTCTTAGGGTATTGCTTCTTTGCCTTTGGCAGTGCAATTTTAAGCACATCAAGGCAATGCAACCTCCATACCTCCGCAATTTTTCCTCCCACATACCGTGCATAGTAGTGATGAGTGTATTTGCCTATTTTATCCTCTATGAGGTATCTTTCCTGCTCCTCCCAAGTGTCTTGGACTGAGATGCCATTGTATGTGGCATTAATTGATTTGGCAATAGTGCTTTTATACTCACACCCTCCCTCTTCGTCAAAGGCATCTGCTCCAGAGTAGTCATCTGCAATGCGATGCCCCAAAATACCTGCCATATGAATCTCACGGGAACGGGCATAACTGAAAGGATCGCCCCACCCCTGCTCTGCACATAGGGTGTAGAGTTGCTCATAGAGGTTTTGATACTGAATTTCTGGTGTGGTGTTCATTCCTTTAGGTTGAAACTTATAAGACTATTATAAAACCCCACTCCGTAGAATGGGGTTTATGTGTGCCAGTTTAGATACTGGATGAGATGCGATCCCATACTTCAGAAAATCGAGTAGATGTGAAGTTGGTTTCCTCTTCTCCATCATACTCCTCTGCCTCCTCATCCCATTTCTCAGGGAGATCGAAGCAGTATGCTTGGCAGAAAACTTCGTTGATAATCTGAAGATCTTCTTTAGAGAGATTCATT
>VTLG01016272.1_pt1 | contig 42441 bp, 53 predicted proteins | sample 4694571 | NCBI WGS metagenome assembly VTLG01 (sample SAMN12604809, study PRJNA352737) | marine metagenome | biome: ENVO:00000447; feature: ENVO:00000209|ENVO:00000569|ENVO:01000036; material: ENVO:00002151; isolation source: viral sequences binned using virsorter ...
CCTTCACTATCTTCAACGACAAGATGACCGCTATCGAAATGTGTGTTGCTCGGTTTGATGAAGATACCAAAGAGTCTTTCATTGACCTCTACACCAAAGTTGATGCTGGTGTATTGACCAACGATGAGAATGAAGAGGAGGCTTATTCAGAGGACGCTGTTCCGACTGATGATGACTAAAAAAAATATGTGTGGGGCTTGAAATATAGTGTTTCAATCCCCATATATAATAGACACAAGGCTGTTCGTAAGTCCTTGGAAGGGAGTTTCGGTTGGTTCTCCATAAAAACCAACCAAATTAACGTATCGCCTTATTGGGATACACAACGCAATCTTGCTTAGTAAAAGGAGATAAACAATGGTTACAAGCAAAGCACTAAGTCTATTTGACAACTTCAATCAACTTACACCCTATGCGGTTGGATATGATCGGGTCTTCGATCAACTCCAAAAGTACGTTCAAAATAACGTGCAAAGCTCAGGGTTTCCACCATACAACATCCAAAAAGGGGGTGACTATAACTATACAATTGAAATCGCACTTGCTGGTTTTAGTAAGGACGATATTGAGGTGGAAGTAGCCGAGAATACTCTATCGGTTCGATCAGACAAAAAGGCAGAGCCTGAAGATGAGTTCACATACCATCGTGGTATTTCTTATCGCCGGTTTGATCGTAAATTTACACTGGCTGACGATATCGTTGTCACTGGTGCAAATCTGGAAAATGGATTGCTTCGTATTGATCTGGAGCGAGTAATTCCAGAGGAAAAGAAACCTCGACTTATTGAGGTGAAATAATTGGGAAAGGGGGATTGACAAAATCCCCCTCTTCCTTTAAAATGAATATATTATTGAGGAGTCGATATGGTAAGTAAACTAGTTCAAAAAGATGTGAATATTGCTGATTATGGTATTGATGCCATGACTGATGAAGGTCGAGTGCAATTAGTTCCAAATAAAAAAGGCGTCTTCTCTGTCGATAACTACAACAAAATGATTGATCCAAAAAGTGAGGAATATCAAATGGCCGAAGAAGACCAAGCAGAAATTACAAAAGACTATGAAATTTTTTATTCAGATGATGGAGTAAAAAAGGTACGAACCGCAGGCGGTAACGTATATCCAGAGGGAACACCCGAATATACAGAGGTAACTGGCGAAGCAGCACAGAATGGTGGATTGCAAATTGCAATGCGTCCAATCATGGCTCTTAATATTATGCGTGTTGAGTTTCCAATTGAAATTATTGATGAACTCAATGAACACATTGATGAAGAAATTATCTCTAAGAGCGATAGTTTCGCTCCAGGCCTAGTTGGTCAATTAAAAAATGATGAGAAATCTGCACAGTTAGATTTTCCGTTTGATACTGAAGTTGGGGGCCAAATTGAAACTGTTCTAAATCAGATTGGCACTACCTATCTCAAACATTTGGGTAGAGATGCAACTGCTGAGGTAACACAGTGTTGGACTAACCATGCATATGCCGGTGATTATAATCCATTTCATGACCACGGTGTAAAAACTGTGGCTGGATTGTCAGGGTTTCTTTGGTTGAAAGTTCCACAATGCATTCAAGATACGCCTGATGTTCCACAGATTAACAATGCTTCCGGCGGTGTTGATGGCTGGACTCATTTATGTTGGGGCGTTAACACAATGCGTGACCTAATGCAACTTAGGCCTCAAACAGAGGACTATGTAAAACCGATTGAAGGCGTTATGTTGGTTTTCCCACAGTGGTTAAAACACCAAGTGATGCCTTTCTTTGGTGAAGGTGAAAGGCGTTCTATCGCTATGAACTGGAATGTTCATGACAGTGATGATGAACGTAAGAAATATATGTCAGATCGTGAGGCACGTTTATATGATGAACAAAAAGCAAAAGAATCCTGATTACAAATATAATGAGGGAAAAACTCTTGCTGAGTTAAAAGAGTACATCGACTCCACCTATGATGAACACTATAGTAAGAACAAGTTTCAAGCTACAGAGTTCATCATAGACGGTGGTCATGGTGAAGGTTTCTGTATCGGTAACATAATGAAATATGCACAACGATATGGAAAAAAGGATGGCAAGAACCGAAGGGACTTGTTAAAAGTGATACACTATGGTATCATAGCGTTACATGTGAATGAAATGGAGAATTTAGATAATGAAACTAAGTGATAATACGGTATCTGTGTTGAAAAACTATTCTACAATCAACCAGAACCTTATGATTAAATCGGGCTCGAAATTGGGAACAATGTCAGCCATGAAAAATATTTTTGCGAAAGCAGAAGTGAACGAGGAGTTTGCACAAGATGTGGCCATTTATGATTTGAATGAGTTCCTTGCCTCTCTATCTCTGTTTGAAAATCCAGATTTAGATTTCGGCTCTGATTTTGTAATGATGGGTAATGAGGGATCAAGAAAGTCTCTTAAATTTTGGTACAGCGATCCAGCTGTTGTGAGCTCTGAACCCAAAGAGTTTACTATGCCTGCTTGTGAGATAACTTTCAAACTGGCCAGTACAGAGTTGTCTGATATCACTAAGGCTGCTGCGGTTATCGGTGCGCCTGATATGGTGCTCGAGAATGGTAGTCTTCGAGTCACAGACAAAAAAAATGATACTGCAAATCATTTTGCGATGGAAGTTGATTATGAAAACTCTGTTGATGAGGATCATAAATTTTGGTTTAAGGTTGAAAACCTTAAGCTAATGCCCGGAACTTACGATGTATCTGTGTCAAAAAACAAAGTGAGTCATTTCAAAAACACTAACGTTGATATTGAATATTTTATCGCCCTTGAACCAGAATCATATTTTGGTTGATAGGGAGATTATATTATGGAAGAATTTTTATGGACGGAGAAATACCGTCCAACTGACGTTGACTCATGCGTATTACCTAAAGAACTAAAAAGCACTCTGCTAGATTTTGTGGCATCTGGAGACGTTCCTAATGTCACATTTTCTGGTGGCCCAGGCGTAGGTAAAACCACAGCTGCGAAGGCGATGCTTGACCAGTTAGGTTTAACCTACATGATGATCAATGGATCAGAGGAATCTGGTATTGATGTTCTTAGAACCAAGATTAAAAACTTTGCGTCCACTGTATCATTACATGGTGGTCGTAAATATTTAATTCTGGATGAGGCAGACTACCTCAATCCAGCTTCAACACAACCAGCCTTGCGTGGGTTCATAGAGGAATTTTCTGCGAATTGTGGATTTGTATTAACTGCAAATTATGTTAATAGAATTATTCCAGCACTCGTTTCGAGATGTCCAACATATGATTTCTCTGTTCCGAAAGGTGAGAAACAACAACTTGCTGGTGACTTTTTCAAACGTGCATTAAGTATTCTCAAAGAAGAAGGTGTTGATTTTGAGCCCAAAGCTGTAGCAGCACTAATACAAAAACATTTTCCTGACTGGCGCAGGGTTCTAAATGAGTTACAAAGGTATTCGGTATCGGGAAAGATTGATGCTGGCGTCTTGGTAAATATATCAAATGATAACATAAAAGACCTTATGGGTTTTATGAAAAGAAAGGAGTTTACTGATGTTCGTAAATGGGTTGTTAACAATCTTGACAATGATCCTACTAGGCTGTTCCGCTCTCTTTACGATAGTCTATATGACTATATGGACGGTTCTACTATTCCCCACGTTGTTGTTATACTCGGTGAGTACCAATATAAAGCAGCGTTTGTCGCAGACCAAGAAATCAACACTCTTGCCTGCCTAACGGAGATTATGGCTAGGGGTAAGTTTAAATGAGTGTTTATGTATTTGATGACGTTCTCAATCTTGAGGATGCGAGAAAGGTTGAAAAATTAGTTAAGTCTAGAGACTATAGTCCCAATGGTCGCACGGCCACTAGAGGTACAAACTACTATCCATTTGAGTTACCAAAAGGATTGAAATATGGAGAATGGGAGCCACAGAAAGGCCCTAATCGTCATTGGGTTACCTCGCATGGTCAAAATCAAAAGTCTCTTGACAGCCTAAACATGTTGTGGGTGCATGAGTTATGGTGTGGTATACACAACCTACTTAATCTAGAGAAAGATTTTGGTATCGAAGAATATGGTGATGCTTATATAAACGTGCATACGCATGGCCAAGAACCACATATCCATACGGATGGCACTATGGGAAATATGACACTGTTATATTATCCTATTCTAAACTGGAACCAGTGGCATTGGGGCGGTGGAACAACTATCTGGGAACCAGACATTGATAATTCTGTTGACCGGATTGAAGAGTTAGAAGTTTCAGAACACGCTACCTATAAAGGTAATCGTGTTGTATTGTTTGACGCATGGCATTGGCACCGTGCAGAGCCGGTTGCAAGAATTTGCCATGATATGCGTTACAGCGTTGTATACAAAACTATTGCAAATGGTGGTAATAATGAGAGGTTAGATTTTTATGCATGAATCGAAGATACACGTTTATGATGGTGTTATGCCCTCTCATGATGCTCAACTTGTTAGTGATATTATATCAGACAAAGAATTTTTGTGGCATTACTATCACAAATCTGACAATAGTCAAGAGATTTATCACTGGCACAGATTAGCTGGAAAGACAGCTGAACAAATCACAAAAAATGGTTTTGAATGGTTATTACCCATGTGGGATCATTTTATGTATAAATACAATTTCAAAGACAAGTATGGCGTAGACAGATTCCGTAGAATTTATTTTAACGCTCATACATATGGCGTAGAGCCAAGACCTCATTGTGATGATGGTGAGTTTACCATGATCTATTATCCCTTGATGGATTGGAGAAAAGATTGGGGTGGTGGAACTGTTATATGGACAGAACATGATCAAAAGAAAGAGGAAAAACCAGAAAAGATTGAGAAACATGTTGCGTACACTGGCAACAGATTAATAGTTTTTCCCGCTAAAAGATTACACCAAGCGATGCCTGTTTCAAAAAATTGTTTTAAGTTGAGAAGTTGTATCGTGTTCAAATGTTTTACTGATGAGGTAGATGATGCTAGACTCGACGGATACAAAAGTTAGATACCTATTAGAGCTGGGTACTGATCAAATTTCACACAGCGGAAGCACTTTAATAAAACACCTAGTAGGTGTTCATGATATTTTAGTAGCTAATGGTGCGCCACAATATATTTGCGATGCGGGGTTGTTTCATTCGATTTATGGCACACCAGCGTTTACACATCAAAGCACAGATGATCGTAGCACTGTTCGTGATTTAATTGGCCCAGAGGCCGAGCGTTTGGTGTATGAGTTTTCTATTTTACAAAGACCAAGGGCAAATCATATCGGTGAGCTCGCTGATAGTAAATTACGAGAAGCCCTCACTATGTTAAATGGTGCAAACCAAATGGAAATGAATCGCAGGCCTGCAAAAGAGATGGAACTAGATGAGGCCTATGGGGATATGTGGAACTATAACAGCGGCCGCCGAGCATGACGCAAGTACCCATGCACATGTCAACCATGCCTGCACTCAAACTATTGTTTGCAGTATTAGACAAAGGTATGGTTGATACAATCAACGATTACATTGACAACCACCATTTACAAGATCACTCGGATCAACTGGTAGGTCAAATACGACAAAACGAAAAGTCTGCCCAATGGCAGTTGAATATGGATGATCTTGTGCCAAAAAAACTTGGTGAGTTTTTGAAGACGATGGCTGCGACATATTCTAAAGAACACAATGTAATTGCAAAGAGTATGGACATTACTTCTATGTGGTCTATACATAGTTACGCTGGAGATTATAATCCATTACATGAACATGGGACTGCTGGTCTTGGTGTTTCGTGCATTCTGTTTCTCAAAGTTCCCCCACAAATACAGGGAAGCGATTCAGATAAGATGGTGAGCATGACAAACAGCTCTGGTAGCTGTGATGGATGGACACAGTTTGTGTGGGGTGCGAATGGTTACATGGATACAAGAAACTTTCGCCATTCGACAGAATCATTCGTTCAACCAGAAGTAGGTAAACTAGTTATGTTTCCTATCTGGCTGAAACATCAAGTGTGTCCCTTTTTTGGAGATGGAGAGAGGCGAACCCTCTCGACAAATATTGATATATGTATGAATTGAAAGACTACCTAAACGCAATTAATCAAACAAAAGAACCTCTGATGGATGGTGAGGATGAAACGTGGGAAAAGAAATATCCACCTTTCGTCATAAACAAATGTCTCATGCCATTTCAAGATACTATATTATTTGTCAATGAAATGAATCAAATACCACATGTAGACAAGAAACTACAATTCGACTTTTTTCTAAATAGTCTAAGGCCAAGGAAACGTTTTTCTCCTTGGGCGAAGGCGACGAAATTAGAGAATCTAGAGTATGTTAAAGAGTATTATGGGTATAATAATGAAAAGGCTAAGGCCGCTCTTGATATACTAGATGATGAACAAATTTCTGCCATAAAACAAAGAACAAATAAAGGTGGAAAAAATGGAAGAAGTTAGTTGGAAACAGGATGACATGCTAGAGGTTACTCTAAAACAGCCTGATGATTTCCTAAAAGTTAGAGAAACGTTATCACGCATTGGTGTGGCTTCTAGGAAAGAAAAGAAGTTATATCAGTCTTGCCATATATTGCATAAAAAAGGCAAATACTATATTGTGCATTTCAAAGAGTTGTTTGCGCTCGACGGCAAAAATACAAACCTATCAGAGAACGATATTGCAAGAAGAAATACAATTGTAAATCTTCTTAATGATTGGGGTTTGGTTAATGTTGTTGGCAATGCAGAACCGTCTGCTCCTCTCAGCCAAATAAAAGTTATTTCTTTCAAGGAAAAATCTGAATGGTTGCTTGAGACAAAATATAACATTGGTAAAAAGCGAGAAGTATGATTGATTGGGATCACAATGTAGTCGATTATGATTTAGACAAGTTTCCTTGGTATGAAAGAATATTATCTGTTATACAAGAAGTCAAACCAGAATGTTATTCGATAGGCCGTTTACATGAATATTTTGACAGAACTGAGATCGTTCCATTAAGAAAAAAGATTGAACAGTTTGTCAGGACTAAAGAGTTTTCTGGTTGGGTTGACGATTACTTTCATCATATAATAGGAGATGGTGATTATCTTATACAGGCTACACCCACGTTGAATGTTGTACTACCGGATCAACAGAAACATGGTAGCCTACTGACATTTCACACAGGCCATCTTACTGCATATAACAATGGTATAAACACCATATGGACTCCAATATCATCTGCATTTGGTTCCAATTCTATGCAAGTGGTATCAAGACAGGACTCAAAGTATCTCACAGAGGCATTTTTTGATCTGAAACTTTCGATGGCCGATATGCAATATCTATGTCATAAATTTTCATATCCCGTAGAAATAAAAACAGGACAAGCATGGTTGTTTGATCAAGACCATTGGCATGGTAACATAAACAATACCACAGAAATAACTCGCATTGGTCTTGATATAAGAGCAATGGAGAAAGGAACTTCCTATGGTTACCGTAAGCCCGGCAGTTATTTCAGATTTCCTAAAACAACTGTTGAGGTGCCAGAGATAGATGTGGATAGGCGTTGGATCGTTTTCAATGACCCAGCTGGTGATTATATGGGAACAATGCCATTCTATATTGCAAGAAGCTTTATAGAGAACTACGCAGATAGACTAGGTATCAAACCAGTAGGGTGGCATAATGAGTACACACTTACAGATTGGAATCCACACCTAGAGTTCTTTATCAATGAAACAGAAATAGAGGGTATCGCCTTATTAAGTATGCATGGTTTGAGTAGTCCAATAAATAGAAGAATGGAATTATTTGAGCAGTGCGTGAACAAAGATATACATGTATTGTTCTGTGATGAAAACTTTTTACTTGACTCTGTTGAGGGATTGGACTATATAAAAAAATGCCTAGAGTTTTAGAGCCTATAAAAATAGATATGGATACTGAAGTATTTTTCGATGTAAATTGGAAATTCTATCGGTGTTCTTGTATTCAACACCAGAAGGTTGAACAAGCAGACTTGCATCCAGATAATAAGATGCCGAACTCTTTAGTGCTGGATAACACAGCTATCCACCAAAAGTTTTTTGATAAAGATGAGGTAGACTTTGTAGAGTTAGGTAAGCAGACAAACATGGAAGTGGTTTCTGTGTCGGTAATCAAACAAGAGCCAGGTAACATCATACCAAAACACAGAGACATGTTTCACAAGATTACCACAGAGTTTCCAGACAAGAAGAGTATGAAGGTGAGAGCAAACATATTTCTAGAGGATTGGAAGTCAGGACACTATCTAGAGTTTGATGAAGAACCCTGTACACACTGGAAAGCTAATGAGGGTTATATTCTAAATAACCAAGTGATACATTTGTCTGCGAATGCAGGCCTTGAGGATAAGTACACCTTACAGGTGTCAGGATTTTATTATGGCAATACGTTACACAAATCTACCGGACAATAAAGACAAACCCTTTGGTGGCGCATACAGCGTCTATGATGTTGAAACGGTAGAACGTAGAAACATGATCATTGAGGACTTATCTTGGCAAGAGAGAAGTCCAGACGATGTACGAAAAGAATTTCTTAGCACATATATGGAGTGGATGCCATCAACCCACAATTTGATTGGGATTGAGAAGTATACTCATGCTTGTTTTACGCAAGGCACAACAGAAGCTTTTGCACAATTTTACATCCGATATAAAAACTACAGATTGAGATTGAGGAAGGGAGAGTATTTTTATCATCAGATGATGAAGGGCTTATGGTATGATTATAGGTTCGCATGGTTAGATGATGATGAGATACGAAAGGATGACGTTCTTCTTATCAGCGCTCCATTTTCTGACACAGGTGCAGTTCCAGATGACTTGGAAGATATATTAAATGCTTGCGATGAAAAAGGTGCTCACGTTATGTTAGATTTGGCATATATCAATATCGCAAAAGGACTGACAATAAATTTAGAACATCCTTGCATTGAATATGTTGTATCATCTTTGTCAAAAGTATTTCCTGTGGAGCATCACCGAATAGGCATTCGTCTTCAAAGAAAAATGTTTGAGGATCAAATTTATGTGGTGAACGAAGACAACTATAATTATATAAATTTGATGAGCGCATATCTAGGCGCAGAGATGATGAAAGAATTTTCAGCCAATTATATTTACGACAAATATAGAGATGCACAAGATCACTATTGTAGACAATATAACGTAGAGGTTTCGCCTTGTGTGTACTTTGGTATTGATGAGTTAGAACAATATCCAAAATACAATAGAGGTAACGATACAAACAGATTATGTTTTTCTAGAGTTTGGGATGGGAGAATGAATGAGTGTTCATAATGACTGGGCTTCTCTAGAGGAGATTATTGTTGGAACTGCTAAGGGGTATGGAATACCGCCTCTTAGTAAAAGCTTTATGAAGAGTCAGTTTCCAGAATATGCTGAGGGCGAAATACCAGTTGGGCCGTATCCCGATTGGATTATCGAAGAGGCAGAGGAAGATTTAGAAATTTTGTCAGAGACTTTACGTTCTCTGGGTGTAGTGGTTCACAGGCCAGATTTATCATATGCAGATTTACATGAAAACTGGCACTACTATTCGCCAAGAGATTGCACTCTTATTATTGGTGACACAATTATTGAAACGCCTTCACCTATAATAAATCGACAGTATGAGACATGGGGATATAGGAAGATATTTAATTCTTTATGGAACAATGGATACAAATGGATCAAAGCTCCAACACCCATATTATTTGATGAGAGTTTTAGAGAAGACACTGACGGTGTACCATCTTTGCACAATAAAGAAATTTTGTTTGAAGCTCCAAATTGTATCAGAGTAAATGATGATATTCTATTTCAAGTAAGCAACACAGGAAACGAAAAAGGAGCTCAATGGTTACAATCAATATTGGGCGAACAGTATAGAGTTCATTTATGTAAAGACTTATATTCGTATGCTCATTTAGATAGCACAATCATACCCATAAGAGAGGGTTTGGTGGTGTATAATGCAAGTAGAGTAAATGAAGACAACGAGCCAGAATTATTTAAATCGTGGGATAAAATATGGATTGATGAGTGTTACAGTTCATCAAGAAAAACAAATTTGCCTTGGGGTGCAAGTGCATGGATAGGGCTAAATCTTTTGAGTGTTAATCCTAATCTTGTAATAGTCGATAGGAAACAAGAACAGTTGATTGAAAAATTAAATCAACATAAAATTTCTACCATAGAATTAGAGTTAAGGCATGACAGATTACTTGCTGGAGGATTTCACTGTGTAACTCTGGATTTACGCCGGTGTTGACTTCTGGATGTAGTTTTACAGAGAGTAAACGGGTTAATATTGGAGACAAAAAACTCCAAGAAAAAAGTTGGGCTGACTACCTCGCAGAAAAATTAAATAAGGAATTGATTAACTATGGTAGAGGTGGTGCTGGGAACGAGTATATTTATAATAGCGTTGTGGATAATTTGGATAGTGCTGACTTGGTTTATGTCATGTGGTCTGGTTTTGATCGTTGGGATATTAGTGATCGGGTTAGTATGCAGCTGCCTTATCTTATAGAAGATGGCGGCACGATGCCACGAAAAAATGAACTAGTAGATTTTACAACAGGGGAGTTTGAAAATTCATGTCTTGCAGATGAGACTATAGTTGAAGTTTCTAAAAGTATATTGTCATCCGAATTTTGGGACTACGAATATCAGATAAGAAAGACTATACGTTGGATGGTTTCGTTACAAACAATTTGCGAGAGCAAAGGTATACCAATTATACAGTCAATGGCCTTCATAGAGTGCATAGCTCTCACACAAAAACAAATTGCGAACACAATGGTAAACTTTAAACCATTCTATGAGTTGGAAAACAAAACCATAGGATGGCCATTTGTTGACTTACTTGGTGGATATACGGTCATGGATAAATTAAAGGCCGATATGTTTGTTTCTGCATTTGATCAACATCCGAATGAAAAAGGACACAGATATATAAGTGAGTTGATGTGCGATGGTTAACTTTGCATATGATGTTGTTCATGATGGAATTGGGTGGCAAAAAGTTGGGCGTGCAGATTTCTTTCGGACAAAGGGACTGACAAAATTGAGTCAGTTGGTGCCTGAATCTCGACTTCAACATTATTTTGAAGATGTGAATGTTCTTACTGTAGATGAATCTCTAGACTCTAATATATCTTTTGTATATGAATTTTGTCCTGATCCCGCCATCGTTCCCACGGATGGCCCAGATTGGCTTAATGATGTGGAACAGTATTGGTGTAAACTATTTACTGATAAACGATTTGTGTCAGCTATCAATGATGGAAGATGTAAATTTGTTATAAACGATTCGTTTGAGGGCGATGCGTGGACTATAGAGGCCATGCGGCTTCTTGTGAGAAGTCTCTGGAAATGGGATGTTGAAGACATGGAAAATATTTTTGTTGTTACTGCATCAGAATCTTATTCACATGTTGAAAATGCTCCTTTCAATTTGGTATATTTTCAGTGTTCAGAGTCCTTGATGAGAGAGATGGTTGACGAAGGACAAATAAAACCAAGAAAAAAAGATGCCAAGAAATTTTTATGTATTAATAATTGGAACAAAAAAGAAAGGTTTTATTTCGGATTTCGGTGTTGGCAAGAGGGTATTCTTGATCAGTTTAATTTTAGTCATGGAGAGGTTCGTGGCCCGTCAAGTTTTGCTTACGAGATGAATTTGGGCCCATCTGGTGAGGAAATAGGTTTGGCTTGGGCCGCTAATCGAAATGGCAGAAAATGTCTTGTTCCATTTGCTTGGACTGATGCTATGCAGGCCTTTGCAGATACTACGCCGTATGTTTATGATCGAAAAATTGAAGAGAAGTTTGAGACAAACCAATGGTTTAGAATAGATCATAATCATAGAGAAGATAATTTGTTGTATATTGTAACAGAAAGTTGTTTTGATAATTTTATACCGCCAAGTATATTGTCTCACCAAGCTCTATCTCCTAATAGAGATGTTAGTGAAAAAACTTGGAAGCCAATTGCTATGAAGATGCCTTTCATAATGGTTGGCCAACCATTTACACTAAGACGGTTGAGAGATATAGGGTACAGAACTTTTTATTCTTTGTGGGATGAGAGTTATGATGATATTGTTGACGCACAAACAAGAATGGAAAAAATAGTTGAGGTAGTTGTGGGGTTAAGTAAGAGAGATGACTTTGTGAATCTTATCGAAGCTTGTAATGATATTGTAGAACATAATTTTAGAATGTTAAAACTTAGAAGGCCAGAGCAAGAGGTAGTAAGTAAGTTGTCACCTAAATAATAATATGGAAAAGTTTAAATCTTTTATAACTGAAGAGGTTCGGCGGGATAATATAACAATCCTTATCTTGACTAACTCTAAAGCAAAGAAACCAGAAATTGTCACTGGTATGCTACTGAAGGCGTGTGAGGAATTAAACCTACCATGTTATAGAGTAGTTACGACTGAAGCCTGGATATCAGATAACGATATCGAAAAGGGTATAGTTGCCATCAAAAATCATGACGGTCAAGAAAAAGACATTGAGGTTGAAACTGCCTCAACTGTAGTGTTTGTTCGAGCTGGTGTTCTGCAAGAAGAAATAGGCCTTGCACTTTTAGGCACATTGCAAAACGCTGGATGCATGATGATCAATGATCGTGATGGAATGTTAACATGTGATAATAAAATGTCAGCTTACACAGCATTTGAACGAAACAACATCAACACACCACGCACTTCTTTGGTCAATAACGAAAAGAGTATTATTGACGCTCATGACCGGATTGGTGGTAAGTTTCCTGTCATTATCAAAACTTTGACAGGGACACAAGGTATCGGTGTTTCTAAGGTTGACAGTATGGAATCAATGATGAGTGTTATTCAGTCATTGTGGAAATTCAACGCACCCTTGATCATTCAAGAATTTTTGGAAATAGAGTTTGACGTTAGGACTATCGTCCTCAATGGCCGAATTGTTGCCTCGACTAAAAGAATTAAACCAGAAAAAGACTTTCGATCTAATCGTCATATGGGCGCAGAGACAGAGCCTTACACTTTGAATAAAGAGGAAAAGTCCGAAGTTCTTGCAGCTGCTAGAGCAACTGGTGCATACATGGTTGGTGTTGATCATGCAATTGTAAATGGTGAAATTTATATCTTAGAATGTAATGGTTCGCCAGGCATGGGATCAAAGTTTCAGAACTACGATATGACCACAGTTCCACAGGAGCCAACGAAAGACAAAGATATCATCAAACTTATGGTGGAGTATCTACAAAATCCTGTTCACAGAAGATACGCTTTCAACCAAGAATCAGGGTATCATGAAACTGTAGAGATTGTTGATTATGGATTAGTTAGAGCCAAGTTTGACACTGGTAACGGAACCAATGCGTCGATGTTTGTTGTAGATGAAGTAGAGGTAGTTGGAAAAAAAGTTAAATGGGAAAAGAACGGAAAGAAATTTGTTAGTAAACTTCTCGGAATATCAAAACCAGAACATGTTGTGCAAATAGATGAACGGCCTATCATAGCTGCTAAGTTATCTTTTAATAACATGGTATATGACAATGTGCCTCTTGGCCTCACAACTAAGGATGCCAGATCAACGCTACTCATCAATCGGGAGACACTTGCGAGGTTTAAGGTTTCTGTCAATCCTCACAGAAAATTTGTATTATCGAACTGGAAAGAGCGAGAGGACAAAAATGATGCTACATCTAAAGTAGACCCGCCAAAAACTAAAATAAAGAACATTGACAAATAACTATGAAGGTGTTATAGTCTAAGAATGGACTTTTACACAAATGTACTCCAATGGGGCAATCAACTTTTCGTGAGGGGAGTTGAGAACGGCCAACGTATCAAGAAAAAGGTTCGGTATGAACCTACGTTATTTGACGTTGTTCCTCAAAAAACCGGATATAAAACTTTGGACGGTAAAAACGTTTTACCGCATCCATTCGATTCTATTTCAGAAGCCAAAGATTGGTACGATAGTCACAAGAAACAAAATCTTGTCTATGGTAACACTCAATATAATTATTGTTATATTGGTGACGAGTATCCCGGCGATGTGCCTTGGGATAAAGACCAGATTTGTATTGTGACAATTGATATTGAGGTTGAGTGCGAGAATGGATTTCCTGATCCAAAGCTTGCCGACGAACCCATGTTGTCGATCACGATGAAAAACCACCAAAACAAAAAGATCATGGTTTGGGGTTTACATGATTTTCAGAACTACCGTGATGATGTAACATACATCCAATGTAAAGACGAAGCCAGTCTATTACTAAAGTTTCTGGACGCTTGGAGAATGATAGAGCCAGATATTATCACTGGTTGGAATACAGAGTTCTTTGATATTCCCTATCTCTGCAATCGGATCAGAAAAGTTTTTGATGATGATATGGTCAAGAAACTTTCGCCGTGGGGCAGGGTACATGATCGTGAAGTTTACCAGATGGGTCGCAAGCATCAGGCTTACACCATCTATGGGGTGTCTGCCCTTGATTTCTTTGATCTGTATCGCAAGTTTACTTATACCACACAAGAGAGATATACTCTGGATCATATTGCTTTTGTGGAGCTGGGTGAACGCAAAGAAGGCAACCCATATGACACATTCAAAGAGTGGTATCAGAAAGACTATCAGTCGTTTATCGAATACAATATCACAGACGTTGAGCTCGTTGACAAACTAGAAGACAAGATGCGATTGATTGAATTGTGTCTAACTATGGCTTATGACGGTAAGGTAAACATGACTGATGTTCTTGGCCAAGTTCGTTATTGGGATATAGTTATCTATAATCATCTTCGCAAAAAGAAGATCGTGATCCCTCAAAAGATGGAGCATGAAAAGAGTGAGAAGTTTGAAGGTGCATATGTAAAAGACCCGTTAGTGGGTATGCACAAGTGGGTCATGTCATTTGACTTGAACTCGCTGTATCCTCACTTGATCATGCAGTACAATATTTCACCAGAGACATTGGTGAACAGTGGTGCTGATATGGTCGAAGGTATGGTAGACAAAATTCTTGATGGAAAAGCCAAGAACGATACGGAACATTGCATGACTCCTAATGGTGCATTTTTCAGTAAAAAAGATAAAGGGTTTCTACCAGAACTAATGGAGAAAATGTACAATGATCGTGTCAAATATAAAAAACTTCTTCTTAAAGCTAAACAAGAGTTTGAAGACACTGGTGACCCCGCAATACTCAAACGTATATCTCGCTACGACAACATCCAAATGGCGAAGAAGATTTCTCTTAATTCCGCTTATGGTGCAATTGGTAATAATTGGTTCCGGTATTACGATCTGTTGGTTGCTACAGCAATTACAACGAGCGGCCAGTTATCTATACGGTGGATTGAAAAGAGCATTAACATATATCTTAACAAGCTGCTTGAAACTAAAGACGTTGATTATGTCATTGCCTCAGATACCGATTCTGTTTACATCACTTTTGACAAGCTTGTTGATAAACTGTTTCAAGAGGGAACTCCGACTGAGAAGATTGTCAACTTCTTGGACAAGATTGCAAGTGAGAAGTTGGAACCGTTTATTGATAAGTCTTATCAGCATCTTGCTAGGGAGATGAATGCATTAGAACAGAAGATGTTCATGGCTCGAGAAGCAATCGCAGACAAAGGTATATGGACAGCTAAGAAACGTTATATCCTCAACGTGTATGATATGGAAGGTGTGCGGTTCAAAGAACCACATCTGAAGATTATGGGGATCGAAGCTGTCAAGTCATCGACGCCTGCACCTTGCCGGGAAAAGATTAAAGAGGCTCTCAAGATAATCATGGGTGGTAATGAGAAGGCGCTAAATACTTTCATACAAGAGTTTCGTGATGAGTTTATGAGTTTACCGCCAGAAGAAATTGCATATCCAAGAAGTTGTAACGGTGTGGAGAAGTTTACAGGGGAATCATCTCTGTTTGCAAAAGGTGCCCCAATCCATGTGAAGGGAGCCATACTCTATAACTACAGCGTTAAGAAACACAAACTAGAACACAAATATCCTCTGATACAAGAGGGTGATAAAATTCGTTTCTTACACTTGCGTCAACCGAATGTGTATCAATCGTCAGCATTTTCTTTTATGACAGAAGTGCCAAAGGAGCTTGACATTACTAACAAAATAGACTATGATGAACAATTCGAGAAAAGTTTTGTCGAACCACTGAAGGTTATAACCCAAAAGATTGATTGGTTGATCGACAGTAGTTATGGCGCACAGGGAACATTAGAGGACTTTTTTAATTGATATTGAATAGAGAAGATGCAATTTATGCGGCTAATGTGTTCGTTGATTACTTTCAGAACTTTGGCAGGATTGATGACTATCTACGCAAGGTAAAACTTGAAAGAATGTCAAACTATCCTACCTCGCTGCCTGGCATGGGCCCGCAAGATGACATGTTTGATGATTTTACTATGCATCCAAATGATATGGAGTTTGAGTGTCGTGAGGTATCTACAGAGATTTTTGTAAACTATCTGGAGATTACCACTTCTCATGCTGTTGAGGTATCAGTGCCAGGCAAATCTATCAAGTGGGTTGTCTATGAGAAGAACACTGGCAAGATTGCTGGGTTCATTCGTCTTGGTTCGCCCACCATCAACTCAAAGCCTAGAAATCAGTTTCTTGGCAAACCACTAGATACTTTAAATCCAGAGGTTATGAAAAGGTTCAATGACTCCTGTATCATGGGGTTTATTATTGTCCCGACTCAACCGTTTGGTTTTAATTATCTTGGTGGTAAACTATTGGCTGCTATTTGTTGTTCACACTTGACGAAGGATACACTAGATAAGAAATATGGTGGCCCATTCTGTATGTTTGAAACGACTAGTCTTTATGGTTCTACAAAGTCCAGTTCACAGTATGATGGGATGAAGCCATTCTTACGTTACAAAGGAAACACTGAATCAGACTTTGCGCCGTTGATCAATGATGACAACTACCATCGACTCAACGATTGGTTTAAGGAACGTAACGGAGAGCCGTTGGTTGATCCATCGGCTTCCAGCCGTAAGTTGAAGACACAGACTAAGATGATTTCTATCATCAAGGCATCTCTAAAGGACATGCCAGAGTATGCTAAGTTTGTCGGTGCATGTAATAGTGCAAAAGGTCTTACAGAGAAAAAACGCCAGTATATGTCGGACTTTGGGTTCGATAATGTTAAAGAATATTTTAATCTGGAAACGGATGAACTAAGAAAGAAAGAAAACTTTGATCGTTACTCGTTTGATGGAGTAGTAGAATGGTGGAAGAACAAAGCTTCTAAACGATTTGAATCTCTCAAGGCTGATGGCCGATTGAGGACTGAGCTAGAAACATGGAATTGTGCAGATGACATTGATATCATACGATGAGGAAAATTTGAAAAAAGTTTCTGAAGTTATCGTATCAAATCTTACGCCTGATTTGATACCTAAGAAATGGAAAAAACGTAACTCTATAACTCCTATGTTTGGCCACTGTCACACAGCATCAGCTTGTTTGCAAAAAATTTTTGGTACAGAAAACATCAAACTATATCGTGCGAAGGATGAATTAGATGTTTGGCATTGGTGGTGTGTAGATGTTAATGGAAAATTAATTGATTTAACTGAAGACCAATATTATAAGAGAGATAGAATACCACCTTATGACAAAGGTGAAAAGGCCTCAATGTTAGGTTGGGAATATAGAAAAAGAGTAATAAATTTATTAGAAAAAGTTAAAAAAGAGCTTGACATTCTAGACACAGTTTGATATTATAGTATTATGCGGATGTGGTATAAAAGTATTACGACAGTTTACCAAATTGTAGAAGAGGGGGCAGTACCTTCCATCCGCTCCAAAAAAGTGAAAAATATGCTATTTTTTGCTTGACAAATCCCTCTCTGTATGAGATACTATAGATAATGATGTTGAAACAAATCAACAGGAGATTTTATGTTTCGTTGTGTAAATAAGGTTGAGATTGAAATTACCGTAGATGAATTTCTCTCTGATGTTGTCGAATATTTGGAGGCTGACTTAGCGTTTCAGGCTGGAGAATTTTCTCGTTGGTCTGAACGTCAGAAGTCTGCTTACATCACTGCCCACATTCGGGGTATGGCACCTTCAAAATTTATCTTCGCAGATATCAACGCATGTTTGGAATATGCTGTAGAGAACGAGCAGGTTGTTGATATTGGTTATTATAAGGCTTGGTTGATGAATGGTGTTTCTTATTTGAACATTGATTCAAACAATCGCACTATCAACCTTATTGCTTTTGCAAACGATGAGTTCCCTATTTTGCCTGGTGAATACAAGGTGGATGAGTGGTTTGGTGAAATTGTCAAGGGTAAGAACGATCTCTACTCTACTTTGCCTGATGCATTACGGAAGAAGTTCGATAATTCCACTATTAGTGTGACGAAGTATATCGACGCTTCACGGGAAGAACTTTCGGACTTGTTCATTTGTATCAATGACGGAAAGCCTTTGAATGATCCTGAGAAGCGTAATGCTAAGACCTCTCCAATTGCGAAGATCATTCGTGATCTCGCATCATCATATATGACTCGTTTTGTTGGTGATGACATTAGTTGGATTGGGACGCAAACCGCAAATCGCCGTGGGGTTGATGATTTTATTGCTGGTATGGCTTTCATCTATTTCTACGGTCTTCGTAAGACTATCAGTCCAGACGCTCTTTGGGAGATGTATAGTCCCACTTCCCTTGCTTCTAAAAATGCGAAAGATTTTAAGAAGACCTTCATCGCTTTCATGGAATTTGCGAATGATGAAGAATTGAAGGCTATCCCAAACAAGAACTCAATTCTTGACCTTTTCGTAGTTTACGTTGAGAATAAGAAGAACAGTTTTGTGCCCGTTGAAGACAAGAAGAGTGAGTTTATTCGCAAGTATATTGATGTTTGTGGAGAACTTGTTCTTGATCCTAAGATGCATGATGGAAAGAACGTCAAGGCTAACTGGATTTCAGCAAAGAACTTTGCTAAGATTATTGGTGGTCGGCAGTCTCCTAACAACGTGCTTCGTAACATGTTGATCAACGAAAAGTTGGGAGATATCACTGAATACTTCAAGGAAGTTAAACTTAAGCCTCGTGCTGCAACTAAGAATACTAAGTTTGGTGTTGCTGTCAAGAGTGGTTGGAAGACGCCAGAGGGTAAGGATATTGTTCGTTCAAAGTTGAATGATGGTAAGACCTATCACGGTGGCCACGATCAGATTCCTCATGCTGATGGTGGTGGAAATGGCCCTGATAACATTAAGGTGCAGGAAGCTTCAGATAATATAAAGCTTGGTCGTAATCCAATCCCTAAATCAAACGCAGCATGATGGACTCACTAGTTCGCATATTCCCTAACGCCCTTTCCGTAAAGGAATGTGACGAGTTAGTGGCCAAATTTGAGGCATCTCCCTCTCTGCAAAAAAAACAAGCAGAGGGGGAAATGTCCTTCACTCAAATTGATTTTCTAGAACACTCAAAGGTGTTCGCTCAGGAACAGGCTGGTATACTGAATAATTCGTTTCCTTATATCGAACAATATAAGAAAGATACCAACGCACATTTCCCACCTAAATACTCGTTTGAAGCCGTCCGTATGAAAAAGTATGAGGCAAACGGCGTTGACCAGTTTGGTAATCACATTGATGCGACCACTCTGGCTAACTCTCGTAGATGGTTAGTATTCTTTTACTATCTTGATGATAACAAAGAGGGCGCTACCGTAATCGAGCCGCATGGTCATATTGATGCATTAGGTTTTGAAGATGTTATACACTCACCGTGCAATAAAGGCACACTGATAATTTTCCCTGTTGGTTTTGCTTGGCCTCATAGAGGTGAGAAACCAGTAGAGAAACCAAAGTATATTGTGGGATCATATCTGCACTATGTCTAGTGATTCATATATCAGAGTTTACGAGGGTGTTCTTGATCCAGATTTTTGTTCTGATCTAATCGGTCAATATGAAAGCACTCTGGTTTCTGAAGCTGATCGTGTTAAGTCTCTGTCTCTATGTTTTAGACCAGACGGCACAAAAATATGTGGCGCCTGTAATTGCACACGCATGAATACTATGGAACACGATGGGTTTGAGGACTATAATAGAATTTTGTTGACAGCATTCCAATCTTGTCTTATGCAATATCTAAAAGATTGTCGTATAACCAAAGAGATGTTTCCTAATCCTAAAACTTGGGGATGGGAAGAATTTAAGATTAAACGTTATAGAGTGGGTGAGGGCGGCCCTGATGATGAACAGTTCAAAGAACATGTGGACGTTCAGTCTCATGCTGGTGCGAAACGTTATCTGATCATGATGGCTTATCTGAATGATGAGTTTACATCTGGCCACACTGACTTTCCACACCACAACATATCAGTAAAACCTAAGACAGGCAGTGTAGTAATTTTTCCCCCTCTATGGACACATTTGCATCGTGGCAATCCCCCGTTGGATGGCTATGCTAAATATATTACGATGACTTATTTAAATTTTACAGATATGACAAAAGTGAACTACAAAAAAAATCCACTGATGGGTGAGTCATATCGGGATGGCCATGGATCAATGGCAGCAAGTATGAAGGAATAATATATGAGTGATGTGAATATTAACGGTACGAGATTGCCTGTAGAAGAACTACATTTTTCTTTTTTAGTACACAAACTTAGAAATGAGTTTGGATATTTACAATCTTCCAGAGAGAAGATTCCTGTGGACGGTGATGGCTCTGTCATGCCACTTTTTACATATCCAGCATACGAGTACCTAAATTCTATTGATTGGACTGACCCTAAACCAGCCAAGGTTTTTGAATATGGTTCTGGATATTCATCTTTATGGTGGGCAGCACAGAAACGTTGCATTGTGCGAGGAGTTGATGCTGACGAACAGTGGGCAAAAGACTTGTCGGAATCAGAAAATAATGTCCAGATCACATATGAGCCGGACTTGGATAAGTTCGCACAAACTATTGAAAAGTTTGATACACAATTTGATGTGATCGTTATCGACAGTAAGGTAAGATACGACTGTGTGGATTATGCAATCAACTGTCTAAAAGACGATGGCATGATTATTCTTGATAACACTGATTGGCATGTGAACACTAAGGGCAAACTTGATGAGTGTGAGGATTTGATTCCTATTCACTTTCATGGATTCAAGCCAATACATGTTCAAGCAGAAACCACATCCTGTTATATCGCACGAAAATTTAGCAGAGTTCCGTTCAACATGATACCTATGGGTGGCACAATGAGAGAAACCATTGATGTAGATCGTCCAAGAGACAAGATTATGGGGCTTGAACTTTAACGTATCTATCTTTATAAATAGTAAAAATATTTGTACAGATGGAGCAGTTGAATGGATTTGAAATCATTTTCTGAACTTTCAGAAGCCCGTGGTGACACGGCAGTATTTTGCATCGGGCGATTCAACCCGCCTACAATTGGCCACCTCAAAATGATCGAAGCAGCTGCTTCGCAACAATCAAAGTATTCTGGTGCTCCGTTTTATGTGTTTCCAACACACAGTCAAGACCCTGCAAAAAATCCACTACCGCACTCATTGAAAATTGCATACATGAAGAAGATGTTCAAGAAGTATGCAAAGAACATCCAAGTCAGTAAAGCAAGAAATCTTTTTGAGATGGCGACAATGTTACACGATAAAGGCCATCGTGCTGTTGTTCTAGTGGCTGGATCAGATCGTGTAGATGAGTTCCAGAATATGCTTGATAAGTATAATGGTGTAGAGGGAAGACACGGTTATTATGGATTTGACAGTATTGAAGTGAAAAGTGCTGGAGAACGTGACCCAGATGCCGAAGGCGTCGAAGGAATGTCAGCATCTAAAATGCGAGCAGCTGCATCATCTGGTGACTATGATGCTTTTACCGAAGGCCTACCAAGTAATTTTAAAGACGCTAAAAAGTTATTTCGTGATGTTCGTAAACACATGGGTATTCGTGAAGAGCGAGACATGGGGAATATGGATGATTACGAAACACTAAGAGATGCATACCTAACAGGCAAAATATGGAACATAAATGATTTAGTGGAAGCTAATGGTATTGAAGGTAGAGTTGTTAACAGAGGAACTAACTATATAGCATACATGGACGGCAGTGGCAAAGTTCATAAAGCATGGTTATACGATATTGCTCTCAACGAGCGAAATTATAGAAAAGAGTATGACAATTACCACTCCCGTCCTGATCAAATTGAAAGGCGCTCCTCTCGTAACAAAGCCCGTAGAGCAATGGGTGATAATGCAGTAAAGGGTATGGATGTTGGTCATAAAGACAACAACCCACTGAATAATGATCCAAAGAATCTACGCAATGAAGACCCATCAAAAAATCGTAGAGAGCCACGATTGCGTGAAGAAGAAGAACTTGATGAAAATTGGTTCGATGCCCTTATGGCTAAAATTGACCAAATGCGTCATCCCAAAGGTTATGATAATATGGTTAAAAGATATGTCCAATTGGTTAAGGACAAAGGTGGAACGCAAGATAGAGATGCCGGTTCAATTAAGGTAAATAATCCAACTGCTCTCGCTGTAGATGTTGCCAATTCAACTGGCGCACCCGTAAGGGGATTTATATCTTATATTAACAAGTTGGTCAAAAAAGGTGTTCTTCCAAAAGAATTAAAAGCTCAGGTTCAAACCGAGCATCATATTGTTGAAGGCCTGACGATGATGGTCAAAGGCACTAAAAATACATCACAGAGAAAATATCAGTTGTCTTATGATCAGAAAATAAAAATTGATGGGAAGATATGGAACACAGAGGGTGTTACCAAAATGCAAGTTTTACCAGTTACAGATGGACAGTCAACGATAGTTCTGACTAAAAAACAAATTGAAGCCGGCCTAAAGAAAGGCACGATAGAGATTATAGACACTGGTGATATATGGCAACCAGAGGAGTACACGTTCAAAGATTTGGTCAATCAGATCAACGAGGTCAAACAGGATAAAGATATCGAAGACAGAAAAGGCACACAGCCCGCCAAATATTATGCAAAAGACACTGAAGGTGATGAAATGGCACCATCGACCAAACAGAAACGTGCCGCACACTTTGCAAAGAAAAAGAAAGGCCCTGCGCCTGGTGATAAGTCTGCCAAAACCAAACCATCACAACATACTAAGAAGTTCAAACAGATGTATGGTGAGAAACTTGGTAAAAATGCAGACATGGGTGATTATATTGACGACTTTGAAAAATCAGACGCACCACAGTTCAAGGGTAAATCTAAAGAGAAACGCAAGGACATGGCCATTGCTGCGTACTTAGATAAGAATGAGGCATATCAACTTGATGAAAAGATTGCTGCACTTGTTAAGAAGGCAGAGAAAAGTGGCATGCCATATTCAATTCTAAAGAAAGTCTATGATCGTGGCATGGCGGCATACAAGACAGGGCACAGGCCTGGCGCAACACCACAACAATGGGCCCTCGCTCGAGTAAACTCGTTCACCACAAAGAGTTCGGGAACTTGGGGTAAAGCAGACAAAGACCTTGCAAAACAAGTTCGTGGTGAGGGTTTAGAAGAAGATGGGCCGTGTTGGGACACACATAAACAGGTTGGGATGAAGAAAAAAGGCGGCAAAATGGTTCCAAACTGTGTGCCGAAAAATGAGGACGCAGAATTGAATGAGTGGGGTGAGGTTACAGAGAAGGCTGAGTACAATGGAAGACCTGTAGACCTAAATAATCCCACAAAGGGAGATGTAAAAAAATATAAGGTTTACGTCAAAAATGAAAAAGGAAATGTGGTAAAAGTTGAGTTTGGCGATCCTAACATGGAAATTAAAAGAGACGATCCAAAGAACAGAGCGAACTTTAGGGCAAGACATAACTGTGACAATCCTGGCCCAAAATACAAAGCGAGATATTGGTCATGCAAATTTTGGAGCGCAAAATCAGTTACAGACCTAATGAAAGGGTAGGGATATGACAAGTTACAGAACAACAATGCGTGAAGCACTGGCAATTATGAATGAAGATAATCTTGAGAAGATGCGTAAAGCCGCTGGTGGTGCAAAGCAAACACTCAAGATGAAAGACGGCTCTATCGGTATGGATAGTTTCACCGCATCTGCCATCATGCAAATCTATGATAAGGTTAATGATAAGAATAGAAAGACTATGGAAAATTTGTTGAAAGATGGTAAGAAGGCAGACATTGTGAAACTCATGAAATTTGCCATGTCCAAAGTCAACGCTGAATATGTCCCAGAGGAGTTTGAACTTGATGAAGAGAAGGGCCCTCGGCAACTAGTAAATCCTAACAAAGAGATTATGGTTGTCAAGAAAAACAAAGTTATTGTTATTGACAAAAAGGACAAAGACAAGTATATGAAAAAGGGTTGGACACTTGCTGAAGAAGTTGAACTTGATGAGGCTAAGTATGAACTGTACCACAAAGACTTCTCATCTGCCATGCAACATGCATACAAGATGGCTAAGAAACTCTATGGTATCACAATTGACCCCGAAGAAATTGATGACAAGGTTGCGACCGGCCCAAAAAAACCATCAGAGGGCAAGACAAACAGGTATCGTCTAAAGGGTGACAAGGGTGCTATCCAAGTTCAAGTATACAACAGAGGCGGTGATAATAAGCTTAAATACCCATCAAGAGATTTTGAGTTGAATATGTACAAAGAAGAAGTTGAACTTGATGAAGGTTCAGTAGAGTTTTTAGACCATGATGCATCAGATAAAGATTTTGTTGCGATGGCAAAAAAATACAAACTTAAAATAAAAAGTGATGGAGAGGATACGGTAGCCACAGGTGATCCAAAAAATATAGAAAAACTCTTACAAAATATGTACGGTAATGATTGGAAAGATATGTACTCGGTCAAAGGTGGTAAGTATACTGAAGAAGAAGTTGAACTTGATGAAGCCAAGATTGCAAAAAAAGTGCCAGCAAAAGGTGGTGGACACTTTATAGTCCTTCATCGTGATACTAAAGGTATGTCGGGAAAACAAGATAAGTTCCTAATGCGTACTCTTAACAAAGGTAAAGTTACGGATTATGGCACTCATGTATCTGTAGATCGTGCATTGGGGTTTGCAAAGAACAAAGGTATCATTGAAGAAGTTGAAGAGGGCTACAAACCTGTAAAAGATGATCACTACGATGTAAAAGTTACCGTATCTGATCGAGAAGTTGACAAAGTAAAATCATACATCATGAACTCTTCTGAATACAATAATGGTGAGATCGAAGATGTAGACAGTGATCAAGTCGATGGTGGCGGTCAGGCCTTCAAGGGTAAAGGTGATATCTTTATTCAAGGTGATGGTGCTGGTTCTCTTGGTGTTGATCTACAAAAGGAGTTTGGCCGCAAGATTAAGGTTATGGGTGAAGAAGTTAAAATTGAAGAAGGTGCAGCTGCTGATGCTCGCCGTGCAATGCGTGCTGATCCAGACATGAAACAAAAAGGGTTTTCAAAAGATGTATCTGCAACGGACGATGACAGAAAGGCTGCATCCAAAAATATCATGATGCAGATGAGAAAAGCACAGTCGTTGAAAGGTCGATTTGATGTTGAGTTTCAAGATGGCAAAAAGACAAAGGTTCCTACAGAGGTTGCCATGGCGGTGCAAAAAAAGTACAACTCTCTTCGTAAACCAGCAGATAAAGAGAAATTTCAAGCAAAAGTTGGTAAGTCTTACAAAGATATGTTGGCCGCACTAAAAGAAGGGTTTGCAAGTGACGCACAAAGACGGGCTGCATTTGCAAGTGGTTACAAAGAGAAGGGTAAGAAGAAAAAAGAATCCACGTTAGAACGGATGAACAGAAAAATACAGGAGAAGAAAAATGGGTAATAGATACCTTGACACAAAAAAAGACAGTCTTGAGTCGTCCATTCTAGGATTATGGCAATCAGCTGCTGTCGAAGAAGACAACCGACATGATGGCCGCACTAAACAATATAAGGAACATCGTGCGAAGTTAGAATCTGCTCGGAAATCGAGAGAAGAAAAACTGTCTGCAAAACAGAAACAGCTTGATGTTGACGGCGACGGAGAGATCGAAGGTTCTGATCTTGCTAAACTTCGCAAGAAGGGTGAAAAGAAAGACAAAAAAGAAGGTGCAATGAAACGTGGAAAAGATTTAGACACGTTCAAACCAAAACCTAAAAAGGAAGAGGTTAAAGAAGATAAGAAGTATGAACACGGTATAGGTAAGGTTAACTCTGCATTTGAGGTTGGCACACCGGAATACCGTCAACATACACAATCAATTACGCCTGGCCAGGATATCACTGATTATCAAAGGTTCAAGGTTCAGTCCATGAAAGAAGCACTCGCAAAAGTGTGGGGATTGGATGAAGCGAAAAAAGAAGAAAAAGACTTGACAAAAGAGGCCAAGGGTGGTAAAACTATGACAGGTAAAAAAGCCAACGAAATTGATGTAACGCCTGAAATAAAAGAGAAGTAATGAAGACTATTGGACAAATGATGCGGGTAGAGAGTTCAGACGATCTGCCTGATATCTACTGTGATATGGATCAAGTTCTATGCAACTTTATGAAAGGTGCAGAGGAAGCCATTGGTGGTGACTTTGTAACTGCTAATAAAGATGAACGATGGAACAAGATTAACCAAACGAAGGGTTTCTGGGCAAATCTTGAATGGATGCCCGGCGGTAAGAGACTTTATGTGTTTATTTCTAGGTATAATACTCACATTTTGTCAGCATATTCTGCTCGTGATCCTAACTCTAAAAACGGTAAAATGACATGGTTAGCGAGACACACAGGGATTCCAAAACGTAACATCAATCTAGTCAAAAGGGCTGATAAAAAATTGTATGCTGTTACGGACGGTAAACCAAACATATTAATTGATGACTACATAAAAAATATAAATGAATGGCAAGCAAATGGTGGTATTGGAGTCCATCACACAGATGCTAGGAAATCCATTGGTGAATTGAAACGTCTAGGGTTTAAATAACATAAATAAAGAAAGAAACTATATATTCTTGCAAGAATAAAAGGAGAAACACAATGGGTTTATGGGGAAAGAGCACAACTGCTGAAAGTCGTCCTAAGTTCCTACCAATTGATTCAAACGCACAAGGATCGGGCGGTTCAAGACAGGATGCCATTGCCGTATCTGGGGGTTGGGCCCTTTCGCCTGGCCATGCCAACTCTGGCAACGATAACAAAGATGCACAACCAGAAGTTCTAGTTTGCATTCGTAATCTGGCTGATGTTTTCGGTTCTGCTACACCAATCTCTATCGGGTTTACCGAAGGTGAGGTTGCAGATACAGGAACATTTGATATCACAGTAACATTTGACGAAGCGGTTGATGTTACATCTGCTGCATGGTCTGCTAACCAAACTGTTACAAACAAGGCACACATACTACTGTCTCGTTTGGGAGTATCAGACATGGTTGAGGATAGCACAGTCGCATGTCAATACTACTCTGGTTCGGGAACCAACCAAATCACCTTTAGAGGAACAGTTCAGACTAATGCAGCTGCTGGTTTCCTTGCGTTCAACGGTGCCGGTGTTGGTGACAGTGCCGCAGAAGGCCGCACTGCAATTCTGTTTAACGGAACTGCTGATATCGCAGAAGAAGACGGCGGTTCAATACTTGGACTTATGCTCGAAGAGGGTGCAAGAGATGTACCTGGCGATAAAGTCGTTCTTGATGGAACAGATGGAACATCTGCAAACGCTGGTGATGAAATTCATATGGAAGGTGTTGACTTCACAATCGCTGGCTCTACAGGAACAGCCGATATCACAGACCTGACATTGACAGGTGGAGATAGTGAAGTTTACATTGGACTATTGGAAGACGGCGCAAGTGATGACCAAGGTGAAGATAAGATTATTCTTGACGGAACTGACAGTACATCTGCTAACGCAAACGAGGGTGTTCTTGCTGAAGATTACACCAGTGATATTGTGGTTTACACACAGGCTGGTTCGTCAACGGGAACTGCTTCTGTACTAAATGGAGTAACAGTTGCAGCTTCGTAGTGAAAACTGTTATAAATAATACTACAAAATGAGGATATTATGGAAATTACAAAAGAGATAATTAATGACCGGAAGGCTAATCTTCTGGATGATTTGACAAAGGTTCGTGCTCAAGGAGTAGAACTGGATAAACAGAAATTAGAAAACGTTGCACTGCAAAATGCACTTACAGGTGCTGTTCAACAGTGTGACGATTTTCTTACGAAACTTGGTAATGAAGTAAGTGATGAAGGATGATGCGATCATGCCTTCAGTAACATTCCCCCCGAAGTGCAATTAGGCATGGGGGTTTATAAGGAGAAGCCAAATGGCCGATAAGAAAATTACAGCTCTAACAGACCTGTCCACAGGTGTTGCTGGTGCTGACTTGCTCCATGTGGTCGATGACCCAACGGGCACACCAATTAACAAGAAGGTTTCGGTGACAAACTTCATCAACAACCTTCCTTCTTTCATCGGGTTCTCAAACTCGGTTGAAGACATTTCCGACGGCACACAGACCGCAATCTCGGTTGCGACTGCTGTTACGTTGCTTCAAACTGCTGGTTCCAACGCAACTACGCTTGCTGACGGTACTGTGCAGGGACAGATTAAGATCATTGTCCATGATACAGACGGTGGTGCTACAGTTTGTACCCCGGCTGACCCAATGGGCTTCGCTGACCTCAACTTTGTTGACGATGGCGACACTGCAATGCTCTTGTGGTCTGGCACAAAGTGGGCGATCATCGGTTTTGCCGATGTTGGCGCCGACATTCCTGCCGACCTCATCGACATCGCCAACTAATAGTTGGTATTTCGGTGCTATTAGAGGGAGAGGGCTTTGTCCCTCTCCCTTTTTTTATTATTATAAATATAGTCAGGGAGAACAATTATGAAAGTGCTTTCGGAAATTAAAGGTCATATTAATACGGATGTTATAAACGTGAAAGACCCATATTACGGTGATATCAAAGTCACCTATGGAAAACCAAAATCACAGTTTCTTGAGGAGCAAATTCGCACAGAATTGCCCGTAGAGGATGGAGAAGAAAATGAAAAAGTTTAGTAAATTTATGGCAGAAGCAGGACAGCCAGAAATTCCAAACGAACCCACTTATGGAAGAAATCCTTCTAATGGATATTTGACAGATGAGGTAGTTAGAAAACTCAATGCTGTTGTAGGTAGAATTTTTGCAGAGAATCAATTTGACCCAGAAGCCAAACTTAATCTGTGTCGTAGTTCTTTGAGTAAAATTGGATTAACATTTGATCAGTATCCGGCCATGACAGAATCAAATGGATCATTTAGTTTACCTCTCACTCTTTTTGGTGGTAGATTTGGGAAAGACGAGAATACTCCGTATGATGAATTTTTAGAGGATGATGGAATTAGCACCCAGCGTGAAGGTGGATTGAGCTTAAATATTAGTTATGAAATGACAGAAACTAATCAATATAGGCTTCGAGCCAATATTGCATAAATGTATGAGAAGATAACTAAAGCGAACGTTAACATGTTCGCTATTAGAAATTATGATAACCCTCACTGTGAAAGTGAGGATGAATTTTGGGATGATATGAAACGTTTTAAGTATATCAAACGATTGCTTAGAAAATATCATGAAAGTTTCATTCTCAAAGAGCGTTTACTGTTAAATCATATTATAGTGCTCAAAAATTTGTTTGGGCCGGAAGCTTGCGTTACTTTGTTGTTATTTAAGATACAACCAGAATATTGGCCGACATTGAAAAGTTTTCTGGTTTTTCTAAATTTATTAAACACAGACGAACTTTATGATGTTGTGACTGATGAAAAAGTATTAGATGCATTAAGGAAACTATAATGGGCAGAGCGATAGACTTATTTGTTACATACCGATTTATTAAGTTATTGGTGACGCCGTTTGAAAAAACAGAAGCGTTCAAACTTGGTATAATCGACAAAGACGGTAACAGAATTATGCCTCCGCCCAAAGCTGGTGTTCGTCAAATGAAACCAGAGCCTCTTCGCACAACTGAAGAGCGATCTGCATACACAGTTTTACACAAGCTCGTATTCAATATCAAAAAATTATTTGCAAAGGTGCCGGGACTTAGAACTAAGTTGGGAACCTATGCTGCAGCTTTGTTTTTGCTCAAGGATACATTCAAGGAATCAGTCGATGATCCAGATGTATTCGAGAAAGAGTTCATGAAATATCTGAAAGAGCAGGGATATGAAATTGATGATAGTATAAGTGAAGAAGTTATCGGTTTTGGTGAGGTTTTGCCCAAAGGAGAATACACACTAGTCAATGATATATTGAGTAAAGAAGAAGAAGAGTTGAGTGCCAAAGCCGGAGATAAGGTGGTTACATTTGACGATGAGGCCCCGATAGATACAGTTCTGGGTGTTGATATATTCCCTGTCATTCATGTAAAAACACAAGAAAAAATTTATGTTAGTTTAGAGGATTTAGAACAATGAAAACATGGAAAGAAGTAAGTGTTCACACTGGTCAAGAGGTTGATGAGGATGCCCCAACAAATGCGGCTGGAGGCGGTGCTATCGCTGGTTTAGGTGTAGACAAGCCTGGATATCCTGGCAGTGGCGAACCTGGCAAGAAAAAGAAGAAAAGAGACACGTTGATTGATGGTCGCACGAAGGCGTACCGTCAACACAGAGAAAGACTAGAAAGAGCAAGGATCAAAAGACAAGAGGCCTCACAGAGAAAAAGTAAATTTGCAGAGAGTGTCATTGATGGCATGTCTGAATTTGGAATTGAAGAGCATATAGATGAAACTGTTTAAAGAATATGTAAGTCTTGGCCCGTCAGCAGGGAACGTATTACCAGTTGCCGATTTAGGTGACCTTCCAGCATTTAATCAGGCATTATATGCACAGAAGGGTAATACCGTAACAAAATCTGATCTTGATCAAGTAGAAAGATATGCTGATAAGTTGTTTTCTGCCTTGGGTATTGACGTAGAGTTTACTAAACATTTTATGGACAGGGTGAATGATCCTCGTAACATGAAGCAGATCACATCATCTGAACTGGTGCGATTGTTCAAACAGACATATAAGAAATATGGTAAGAAGATTGCCAAACTACCATCTGGCGCACAGGCTGTTATCAATGATATGAAAACTGATATTAACATGCCTTTTGTGTTAAATTATAAAAAGAACGAAATTGAGTTAATTGCAAAAACCGTCATGAGAAAAAAAGGTTTCATGACCACCAGCCCTAAATTGTCCTTCGAGTCGTTTGTAACAGAGATGAACTTCTTTCCAAAAAATCTAGAGGATCAGATTACACTACCAGTTCCACCAGCAGATTTGCAAAAAGAAGCAGACAAGCTAAAAAAAATTATCGAAAATAGAACACTAGAGGACGAGGAGTCTATTCGCAATCATGATGAAAACTCATTTTATGCAATAGAAAAGTATTGTGAAAAACATGGTTTGATATTTCACGATAACGAAATGAAAGATATTGTCACACAGGCAAGGCCAACGATAAAATATTTCAAAGAACATTTTAACGTTCCAAGACCCCATGAGGTGGATAGCTCTATCAAACCCATGTCGAGTAAGACTAACAAGACGAAAGCATACCCAAGTGGTCATGCTTGCCAATCTATGTTGGTTGCGTTGTATGTGACTGAAAAGTTTCCAGAGCATGAAAAAGGAATCAAAGAGGCCGCAAAAGAATGTGGTATGGGTAGAGTTAAAGCAGGGTTTCACTATCTCGCAGATTATATTGCTGGTAACTTACTGGCTGAAAAAATGTTTATGGTTATAAACAAAGGTGATTATGGAAAGATGATAGGTGAGAAACGTGATGCTGGATATCCAGATGACTCTGAAAAGATTGGTAAGAAGCACTATATCATCTATAAAGATCGTAGAGATTGGTATGGGTTTGAAGTAGATAGAGATGGCAACCAGATTGGAGATGCTATCTTTGATCCCAAAAAGGGCGAACTAAAGAAAATGATTCTAAGGTTCCAAGAGGAAGTTGAAGAAGCATCAAGAATACCTCGCAAGAAAGGTCAACCAGCTGGAAGTGACAAACATTCCGACTTATACACTGATGAAAATCCTAGAGGGACTATTCACGGCCTAGGTTTTAAAGATGTAGAAACTGCAAGAGCAAGTGTTAAGAAGATAGAAAACTCTGGTAAGAAACACGCACACAAGATACAGGCTGCAATCGCTATGGAACAACGTGCAAGAGAGATGGGTAAGAAGGCCGAGGCAGCGATATATCGCACCTACATAGAAAAGATGAAAAAGATCACTAAACAAAAAAATGAAAAGTGGAGTGATAAGTATAAGAAAAGCATAGATTGCAGTAATCCAAAGGGATTTTCGCAACGTGCTCATTGTCAAGGTAAGGATAACTGATGTTAAAAATATACATGCTCATAGTGGTTGTTGGACTTGTCGGTGGTGTGGTCTATGGTGGCTATTACTACTATAAAGATACACAGTCGAGAATACAAACACTAACAGAGAACAACTCCAAGCTTGAGGTTGCAACCCAAGCACAGGAACAAACTATAAATACATTAATTGAGGACAGAGAAAAATTTGAGGAGTTGAACAAGGAACTGCAAACTAAATTAGATAAGGCAAATCAGTATAGAGATACACTGATTGATAAACTAAGAAAACATGACCTCGCAAAGTTAAGCTTGAAGAAGCCGGGGTTGGTAGAGAAGAAGATAAACAATGGAACAAAGAAACTTTTTAGGTCGTTGGAAAATCTCACTGGTGCTCCTTTGCCCGCTCCTACTGTTAAGTAGTGGTTGTAGCAGTTGGCGTGAGGTTTTACCCGTAGAGATTAAGACTGTCGAGGTTGAGAGAAAGATACCGACACAGAAAAGACCAAGAGCTGTCAAAATGAATGACGTATATTTCTACGTTGTTACAGAGGAAAATTTTGCAGCATTTAAGGAACGGTTTCAAAAAGAGAACGGCGATCTCCTTTTTTATGCGTTGAGTGTTAGAGATTACGAAACGATTGCTTTAAATATGGCAGAGCTGAAAAGGTTTATAGACCAACAGCAACAAATCATAATTTACTATGAGAAAGCAGTGGCACCCAAAGAAAAAGAGGAGAAAAAGGATGTCAAAAGGTAAGTTTAACGATAAGATAAGCGCAGAGTTTACGCCTCCAAAAACTTGGGAGTTGGAGAGAGTGTTATCTTTCAAGACCCATTTGCTAACTAAAGCTGACATTGACCTCTTGAAAGAGGTTGGAGTAAATATTTCCAACACTGGTCGTATCTCTTGTAAAAAAGGAATGAAGACTGATCTTGCATCAGTGCCGAGAATTGTTTGGTCTATCATCTCACCTTGGGATGTTGCTCGTGCAGCCGTCATCCACGATCATCTTTATGCAACACTAAGAGATTATTACCATTCAAGGGGAATGAGTAAAGTTAAGTGGAGAGCAGCAAGAGCATTGTCTGATAAGATTTTTCTGTGGGGTATGCAAAGTGCAGAGCCATCAGTTCTAAAAGGAAAAATATGGTCAGCATATTGGTCTGTTAGATCATTTGGCAGATGGCCTGCATCATCTAAAGGTAATAATGAGATCACAGACTGATAAAGATTTTATCTTAGCACATACAGACTCACCTTATTCTATAGAGAACTGTATGACTGAACAAGACATTGAAGAGTTGATTGATATCTGGGAAGATTCAGATAATAAAGAATATAAAAACACAGGGCCAATAACGTCTAAAATTGAAAACTTCAATAGTCCAGCTCTATCTAAAATTAGAGATTTGATATATTTTAGTGATTATGCTGGTGATATTGAAATATGGCATGCGTTCTTTTTTTGTGTTGATAAACCCCATATTATTCATATTGATGACCGGATAGATACACTACCGTTAATATATAAGGCATTTACATTTCCGTTGAGATTGGATGGTGGAGTTGAAGAGCCTTATCTAATGTTCTTCGATCAGTTTTATCTGGATGGCCCAAGTAAGTTTTTTAATGGTGAAAGCGACAAAACCAAAGGTCATCATGAAGCGTTACAATTTTCAAAGATGCCCAGAAGTATGTGCGTGTACGAATATTCAAATGTGATTGGTAGGTCTACGATACCTTTTACGACAGAGATAAATATTAGCCATATAAAAGAGAGTTGGTTAGAAGGTTTAAGTTTTAATTCTGCTCACAAGTGGAAGCCAGGAAATGCCATTGTGTTTGATTCTTGTAGATTACACTGTGCGAGTGATTTTAAAAGTATAGGAGTTAAGAGTAAATTAGGAATTAGTATTTTCACCAAACATAGATAGGAGACGATCATGAGATGCAAAAATTGCGGCCACGAATCACATTGCGGTGTTCCACTACGGAAATCTGTTGATAATTCACAAACAGAAATTGAAGTATGTAAAAACTGTCGGTGCGAAAAATGTACACCACCGGATTGGGGATAAGAATGAGTTGGAAAGACACAGGATTTGCTGTATCGTATGCTAGAAATATTCCATATTATGATCTTGAAGAAATGAAAAAGTCTGTTAGTAGGTGCCATAATTTGTGGGGTAAGAAATTGCCTATGTATGATACAATGTATTATTTAAAGATTATGGACTATGGTCAGCTACAAAGGAATTATAAATGTGGTTCTGGATTATAAGTAGTATTGCAGGCAGTATTCTTGGCAGTGCCGCAGACAGTTGGTTTGCAGAGACAAAAGCGGGTATCTGGTTCTACAAAAAGGTAGATCAAGTAGCTACTTGGGCTGCCAAAAAACTAAATATTAGGATATTAGCTGAAGAAGAAAAATGGAAGAAAAAATACCCAAATGTTGCGAAAAAGATAACTGACTTGGAACAACGGGTGAAACATTTGGAAAATCTTCATATGAATGATCTAAAATAGGAGCAAGTTATGGCTTGGTTAAAATCATACAAAATCGTAAGAGAAAATGCTGATACATTATTTTTTGATACACCAGATAATGTTAAGACGTATATAAAAGAAACTTATGAAGATACTGGTAAATGCATTAGCTTTGGCACAGTGTTTTCAGAAGATAACTTAACATTAACTAAAAGTAGAGTGTTCAACACCAAAGATGACAGAGATGCGTGGGAAGCAGATTCAACCATTCAATCAAATCGAACGGCATTTAAGTCGTATTGTTCTAGTAATAATCAGACTATAACGAAACTTGATGACAAAGACATATAAGGAGATTCAAATGAGTTGGTTAAAAGATAGAGTAAAAGAGATGTCCTCATGGTCAGGCGCAAGTCTCATCGTGTTAGGCGCACTCATAGTATTAGGTGGCCCCTTTGTAAAGTGGTTAGCATACGCTGCTATTGTTTGGGGTGTAATCTCAATCGTTAAGAAAGACTAACTATGGCTGAGTTGGAAACAGAGGTTAAACTTCTCAAAAAAGAGTTAGAAGACCAAGCAAAAATTCATGACAGACTAGACGTTGCAATTGAGAAGTTGACTGATGTTTCCAATTCAATCAACCGTATGCTAGCGGTGCATGAAGAAAAACTAACCAGACAAGAAGAAGCAATATTTGACGCTGAGCAACAAATAGAAATTAGACGTAATGAGTTGACAACAAAAATAGATGAGTTGCATTCTCGTATCACCACAAATACCAAAGAAATTATGACTGCGGCTGCATCACAACATGCAGAACAAAATAAAGAAATCCAAAAAATTCGTGATGAGTTGAAGGACAGGGTTGGTGTCCTAGAAAAATGGAGACACGTTCTTATTGGTGCGTCCATTGTAGCAGGATTTATCTTAAACAAATTTATACAGGTAACTTGACATTTTATTGTAGTTATGCAATAATGTGTAAATGTCGTATATTGATCACAAATATCTAAATTTAATTAGCCCAATGCTCCCCCTTTTCAAAAAGAAGGGGGATAATCTTTGGAACTTTCGTTGTCCATATTGTGGAGACTCACAGAAGTCTCGCACAAAGGCCAGAGGATATGTGTTTCGTAAGAAGAATGATCTATTCTACAAATGTCATAATTGTGGAGTAGGTGCATCGTTAGGCAATCTTATCAAACATGTAGACTCAAAAACTTACGATGACTATATACTAGAACGATATCGCAAAGGTGTCGAAACAAAAAGTAGTCCACAGCCGGAGTTCAAGTTTGATGCGCCAGTTTTTCAAAAAAATATATTTAAATCACTTCGATCCATTTCGGAACTGGCCGAAACCCACCCGGCGAGAAGATTGGTTGAAGCGAGAGAGATACCGGAGTATTTCCTTGCCAGCGATTTATACTTATGTGAGTCATTTTATAAATTCACCAACACGTTAATTGAAAACAAATTTCCATCCTTGAATGATGATCATCCAAGGCTAATAATTCCATTTAGAAATGAGGAAGGAGAAATATTCGCATATCAAGGTAGGGCATTTGGGAAAGAAATTCCCAAGTATATTACCATCAAGTTAGACGAGGATACTGACAAAATTTATGGGTTAGACAGAGTGGATAAAGATAAACAAATCTGCGTTGTTGAAGGCCCGATAGATAGTATGTTCATTGATAACTGCATTGCAGTTGCAGGAGCTGATTTCTCAAAGCCTTTGTCGATTGGTGGCAGACTTATGCAGAACGGTGAGTTGACAATTATCTTTGACAATGAACCAAGAAATAAAGAAATCTGTAAACAGATTGAAAAGACCATAAGTCAGGGAAGAAAGATTGTGATCTGGCCTGACACGATGAAAGAAAAAGATATTAACGACATGATACTTGCTGGTTACAGCAAGAAAGATATACAACAAATTATAACAAACAATACCTTTCAGACAGCATCCGCTAGTCTAAGGTTCGCAGAATGGAGAAAAATAAATGCCTAACAACTATCTACCCACAACATACCAAGAATTTATTCACCTATCCAGATATTCACGTTGGTTGCCAGAAAAAGAAAGACGAGAATCGTGGGACGAAACAGTTGCTAGATATTTTGATTTTTTCACAGAACATCTTAAAGACACAGTTGATTTTACCCTTACAAAAAAGTTACGAGATGAGTTAGAACAAGCAGTTCTTGGTTTGCGTGTTATGCCGTCAATGCGTTGTATCATGACGGCTGGTGAAGCACTCAAGAGAGAAAATATCGCAGGGTATAATTGTTCCTATGTTGCAGTAGATCGTCCACAGGCATTTGACGAAATTCTCTATGTTCTTATGAATGGCACTGGTGTTGGGTTCTCGGTAGAGCGTCAGTATGTCTCACAGTTACCAACAATTGCTGATGAGTTTCATATGACAGACACTACAATCACGGTTGCTGATTCCAAGTTAGGCTGGGCAAAGGCACTCAAAGAACTTATTGGCATGTTGTATATTGGACAGATACCTCGCTGGGATTTATCGAAGGTAAGACCCGCTGGTGCGCCTCTTAAAACGTTTGGTGGACGAGCTAGTGGCCCAGAACCGCTCGAGTCTCTATTTAATTTTACCGTAAATATTTTCAAAAACGCTCCCGGCCGTAAATTGTCTTCTATTGAAGCACACGATGTTGTCTGTAAGATTGCAGAAGTTGTTGTAGTTGGTGGTGTTCGCCGTTCTGCATTGATTAGTCTATCAAATCTATCTGATGATCGTATGCGTGATGCAAAGTCTGGCCAATGGTGGAATGAAAATGCACAACGAGCATTGGCAAATAACTCTGCTGCATACTCTGAAAAGCCAGATATGGGTATTTTTATGAATGAGTGGAAGGCTCTTTATGATTCCAAGTCGGGTGAACGTGGTATCTTCAATCGTGAGTCTGCTGTATGGATGGCGTCCAAAAATGGACGAAGAAACACAACTGACTATGAGTTTGGTACAAATCCCTGTTCTGAAATCATATTACGCAATCGTGAGTTCTGTAATCTATCAGAGGTTGTGGTTCGTGCGTCTGACACACGGGAGTCTCTTTTGGAGAAGGTTAGGCTTGCAACGATTCTTGGCACATTCCAATCCACACTTGTAAACTTCAAGTATGTGTCTAAAGCATGGAGAAAGAATTGCGAAGAGGAGAGACTTTTAGGAGTCTCTCTTACTGGTATTATGGACTGTAAAGTTACAAACGGCAAAGGCCCGCATGGTTCTCTTCCGGCAGTATTGAAAGACTTGAAGTCCATGGCAGTAAAGACAAACAAAGAGTTTGCAGAGAAGTTAGGTATTAATCAAAGTGTCGCTGTAACATGCGTCAAACCGTCTGGCACGGTCAGCCAGTTGACTGATGCGGCATCTGGTATTCATGCAAGGCATAATCCTTACTATATTCGCACAGTGCGTGGTGACAAAAAAGACCCCCTTACAAAAATGATGGTTGACGCTGGATTCCCTGTAGAGGACGATGCAATGAATCCAAGCCACACATCTGTATTTTCATTTCCTATGAAAGTTGACAATGGTGCTGTGTTTCGCACAGATATGTCTGCTATTGAACAACTGGAACTCTGGAAAACATATCAAGAGTGTTGGTGTGAGCATAAACCATCTGTAACCATTTCGGTAAAGGAGAATGAGTGGCTTGAGGTTGGTGCATGGGTATATGAAAACTTTAACTATATGTCTGGTGTTAGCTTCCTTCCATTTTCGGAACATACATATAAACAAGCACCTTATCAAGATTGCACAAAAGAAGAGTATGAAGTCCTTCTTGATAAAATGCCTGAAGTTGTGGAGTGGAATAAATTGGCAGAGTATGAACAGACCGATATGACTATTGGCGCACAAGAACTTGCGTGTGCAGCAGGCTTTTGTGAAATCCAGTGAAATTAATTGTATGTGAGTCATGTGAAGCTGAGTTTCAAATAAAACACAGTTTAGATGAGAGATATTATCGTGTTTGTTTTTGTCCATTCTGCGGCGAAGAATTAGATGAAGAATTAGAAGATGAAATTGAATGGGATGATGAGGAAGATTAATAGATATGTCTGGGTTACATTGTTAGTGTTTTTAGGTTTTTACGGTGGCATTGTCATGTATAAAGAAAAGGTAAGAGTACAGATGAATCTTCATAATGACTTCATGCATGAGAAAAATGAAAACACAGAGCGCTAAAGCAAAAGGTAGAAGACTTCAACAATGGTTTCGTGATCTTCTCATTGAAAAATTAAGTGTGCATCCAGAAGACATTGAAAGTCGATCTATGGGAGCTGGTGGGGAAGACCTCATCATGGCTCGTGCAGCAAGAGAAAAATTTCCATATTCTATTGAATGTAAGAACCAAGAATCCATAAATATATGGAAATCATACGAGCAAGCGAAAGAAAACGCTGGTAAATATGAACCAATAGTTGTGTTAAAACGTAATAATACGAAGCCATTAGTATTAGTAGACGCAGACTATTTTGTAAGTTTGCATAATAGAGTAGCAAAGGAATTGGACATCGACCAGTTATTGGATTAAAAAGAGGAAGAAACATGAAAAAACTACGATACCTTTTAGTTATATGTGCCGTGAGTTTATTCAGTGCAAATGCTTTTGCTGAAACCAATACAGTCAGTTCAACAGTCGTAACAGATAAAGCACCACCTACTGCAAACGCACCATCAATTGTTGTGAACAACAGTGATGTATGTAAGTCAGCGTTTAGTGCTGGTGTTCAAACACAAATATTAGGTATAGCTTCCGGTGTAACGGTTACGGATGAGAACTGCGAGAGACTAAAGTTATCTCGTTCCCTATTTGGTATGGGGATGAAAGTGGCTGCTGTTGCAGCACTATGCCAGGACGCACGAATTTTCGATGCGATGATCATGGCAGGAACACCATGCCCATATAAAGGGAAAATAGGCGCAGAAGCCCAAAAGGGATGGGAAGAAAATCCAGAAGATATTCCCTCTGGCTCTTTACTCATGGCAGACATAAAAAAAAACAAAGTGATGCCGGTGGAAGAGAGGACGAATCACGATTACACGATACAGAACGAGAACGATCCGTGGAAGACGGACGACAGTTACGACTAGTAAGTGACTACGATGAAATTGATGACGATTATGAGGACTCTGCTGAGCATGAAGTCGAAGACTACAGAGCTCCTGTCACGATTCTGGGTGTCGGGTTACTTGGTGCTGGCTGCTTTATTGGTATTCCTACATGCCTTGGCATACCCTTCCTCTTCTAGTGCTCAGGAAGCAGATGGTACAAACTGCCCATCTGGTGTAACTGGACTTTGCACGCCAGGCGTTTTTGAGTCGTCAACTGAAACTGTGACAGAAACAATAGAGACAGATGCCACCGGCACAACCACCACTACTACCACAACAACAGAAACAACTGAAACGACTGTTACTAACGAAGACACAACCAATTTGTTAGAGACAGGCGGTGGTCATGTTTCTGGTAGCAAAGAAGGAGACATGAACCAAGATTGGGGCGGCCAAGGGCCAGGCAGCATTAGGAGTGGAGCGACTTGTGGAGATTTAGGAACAGACAAATGTGCCCAAATAACTGGCACTGGTAGTTTTACATCAACACTTGGTGTACCAAATACCAGTGCGACTTATAGACAAACTATTAACTTGTCAAGCTTTAACTTTGATAGAGGTGGTAAAACTAACTATACTATTAAAGTTCACAAGCAAGATGATGCAGATTCCATCACCATGTCAATCAGAGGACTAGATGGTACAACCACTACGTTTACAGGGAATGACACATTGTCTGCTGCTGGTGTGGCGTCAGGGTTCCAGACATATACAGGTGGATTTAATTTTTCTGGTGGTCTTACTTCGATCATAGTTGAGGTGGCTGGTAAGAACTTTAATGCAGCCATTGGCCCAGTATTTGACGATGTTACAGTAAACGTATTGTTTAACGTGGTTAGTACTATTGTGACTCAAACAATAACAACCGTTGAAGAGTTTGTTGCGTTGGGAATATTTGACCAAGAAACAATCAACGTAGCCGAAGATTTATTCGACAACAACAACATCACTCAAAATGATATGGGTGAAGTTACTATTGAACCAATTAGTTCACCAGAACCAGAAAACACTGGGCCAACATTTGAGTCAGTAGAAATGGAAATACAGACAGAAATAGAAATGCCTCAATTGACAGTGCAAATGGATATGCCAGCGCCACCGCCGGTAGAAGTCCAAACGTCAGAACAGACGGTAGAGGTAGAGATAGAAACGGAGATGCAAAATGATATCAATGACAATATGGCCGCCAATCAACCTGTGGAATCTGCCGAATCCTCAAAGGAAGGATCGGAAGGTGCAACCAGTGAACCAATCGGAAAAACCGAAGAATCAAAACCAGAGCCCGAAACAAAAGTATCCGAAACAAAAGAAGAACCAGAGAGTGAATCTACTAGTGTAGATGAACCAGAGGAAACAGAAGAGGTAGAGGTAGCAGAATCAAAACCAGAACCAAAACCTACTGCGAAGGCAAAGGTTGAAAAGAAACAAGAGAAACCAAAAACAAAGACAGAGAAGAAACAGGAAGCAAAACAAAAAGCTGCTAGTAAGATAGTAAAGAAAATGGGAGATAAGGGCAGATACGATGACAGCAACCAAATCAAAACTTTGGTAGTAATGCAAGTCCTTGGTAACACCAAAAGTTTTTTTGCTAATCAGACACAGTTGCCCGATACAGCAGGATTTTTTGATGATTCAAAAATTCCAGACGCACAGATAAGTGACAACAATGCAGCTGCATATTTTATGATTGGTGGAAGTAACGCAGCCCACAATGCGTTAGTCGAAAGCCAATACAAATGAGTATGGTGGGATTTATATTTTTTGGTTCGATAATTGTTTCATATTGTGTAGGAGTGTGGGTTGGTACGAAAATTAAGGAACCAAAAATAATAATTAAAAACCCAAAGGACGAAAAACAATACAAGGAATGGAAGCAAAGAGTTTCTTCCATCGGCCCAAGAAGGAGAAGATAAAATGTCAGACGACGGCAAAACAGAAGTTGAGTTTGCCGGGGTCAAGTTTCGAGGTGGAAAGATATTCGTTATTATTACAGCATTGAGTACCCTCGGCGGCGGTCTTTACGCAGGCTTTGAGTTCTGGAAAGACTACATGGATATGAAGGAAAAGATAGAAGCATACACAGCGCCAGACTTGTCAGGATTTGACAAGAGATTATCTGTGTTACGAGCAGATATGAATGCGCTACAAAAAATTGAACAGGTAATAGAGGACTCTGCAATTGCTACAAGAGACGAAGCTAGAACGATCAAGAACGATCTGAAGGCAGAGATTGTCCGTACAGAGAGATTGGTGGAGAGCATTGAGCGAAGAGTCAAAGGTATACAAGATTCGACTCGTAAGATGATTGACAAAGAAAATGACAGGAATGATGTGTTG
>VTLG01001751.1_pt1 | contig 42439 bp, 58 predicted proteins | sample 4694571 | NCBI WGS metagenome assembly VTLG01 (sample SAMN12604809, study PRJNA352737) | marine metagenome | biome: ENVO:00000447; feature: ENVO:00000209|ENVO:00000569|ENVO:01000036; material: ENVO:00002151; isolation source: viral sequences binned using virsorter ...
AGGAGGTAATATTAAGTACACCGATGTTACTAGCTCTGATGCGTTGGTTTCAACTCATCCAACAGCTGGTATTCCAAGCGGTGCTGCTATAATTTCAGCAACCTTTCACGTTACTACTGCATGGACTTCCGGAGGGTCTGCGACTTTAAGTCTAGGACTTTTTAACGATGATGGAGATGGAACGTTCTCAGTTAACGATGCAGATGGTATTGATGCAACGGTTGCTAAAACCGCTATTGATGCTATTGGTGATCAACTTGCATGTGATGGTGCTTTAGTTGGTGCTGGCGTTCTTGCTGGTACTGGTGACCGCCCATTGTTTGTATCTTGCTCATATGGCACAGCTGCTTTCACCGCTGGTGAAGGTGACTTAGTCATTAAGTATCGTGTCTAAATAAAGTTGGGGAGGTTAAGGAGCCTCCCCTCCTTTTATACTAAGGAAATAAAATGACAGTCAATCATAAAGATCTTACAACCACAGCTTTACATGAGCCAAAGGGAGCACACTCAGCATCAGCTAGTACAACTTATGTAGCTAATGGGTCAGGCTCAGGAACATGGCAAAAAATTTCAACTTCTGAGATTGACGCTTCATTTAAAAGTAATAATAAAATTATTCTTAATCTGTGTATTGATGATATTTCTACAGCTACATCACATTTTATTGTATCTCCAATTGCAGGAGATATTGAAAAAATATGGTCAGTTCTTGATCAAGCTATAGCCACAACAGACACTACTTTAACTGCTGAAATTGGAGGAACTGCTGTTACTAATGGAGCTATTACTATAGCTCATTCTGGTTCTGCAGCTGGTACAGTTGATTCAGCAACTCCTTCAGGACAAAAAACATTAACTGCAGGACAGCCTATTGAAATTGTTTGTGGTGGACAAACTAACACATCTAATGCTAGATGCCGACTTTCAATTGTAGTGGATGTATCCTAATGGCAAAATTAACACATTCTGATTTAACTCAATTAAGTAGTAACGAAACTTCTGCAGTTAATACTATTAATGCTAATGGTGCTTTAACTGAAGCTGCTTTAGAAAATACTTTATCCAGAGATGGTACTTCACCTAACACTATGGGTGCTAGTCTGGATATGAACAGTAATAAAATTCTTAATGTTGCAGCAGGTACAGCAAGTTCTGATGGTGTAAACCTTTCTCAATTAACTTCTGCTACTGGACAAGTTCCCGGTTTATCTATGACAATGGAAACTACTCAGACTGATTCTGATCAGGGAGCAGGAAAAGTTTGGTTTAATGCAGCAGTTGCTTCAGCCACAATTATATATATGGATGATGCAGATACAAACGGAGCAAACATTTCTACTTTTGTACAAACATGGGATGATAGTACAAACAGTTCTAGTCGAGGGTATATACATGTAATACAAAAAGCATCAGCTGTAAACTACGCTATTTATGAAATAGATGGTGCAGTTACTGATGCTACTGGATATACTAAAATACCTGTTAATTATATGATTGGTGCAGGTACTTTAGCAGATGGTGATCCTGTTACTGTAAACTTTATAAGAACAGGTGATCAACCTGCTATTCCTGCTCTTAAAATGATATGGGATACTGCTACTGCTGATGCAGATCAAGGAGCAGGTACAGTATTTCTTAACAATGGAACTATTAGTTCAGCTTCAGTTTTATACATAGATGATGTAGATGCTGCTGCTGGAACTTCAATTAATAGTCAGGTTGATAGTTGGGATGATTCAACTAATACTATTAAAGGAACTATAACAGTTACTAAAGCTACTAATGCTGCTGTATTTGCTACGTTTAATGTAACAGGTTCAGTTACTTCTGCTTCTACGTATTCTAAAATAGCTGTTACTCATGTTACAAGTGTAGGTTCATTTTCTGATGGAGATGAAGTATTTGTACAATTTGTACGTGCAGGAGATAAAGGAGATACCGGAAGTACTGGTAGCACCGGAAGTACTGGTAGTACAGGTGCCACAGGTCCAGATGGTTTTGGTGGTTTACCTTATACATTTAGTACAACTACTACAGATAGCGATCCGGGTGCAGGTAATATTCGATTAAATAATGGAACACTTAGTTCAGTAACAGCTGCTTATTTAGACGATACATCTGCTGCAACAAGCAACCCAGACGTTAGTGCTTTTCTTTTAACATGGGATGATTCAACTACTACTTCTGATCGTGGTCAAGTTACTATTGTTAAAAAATCTGCACAACAAAATTTTGCTATTTATAAAATTAGTGGAGCATCAACAGATGCATCTGGCTATGTTAAGCTGGTATTAACTCATGTTGATAGCTCAGGAAGTTTTTCAAATAGTGATGATGTTTTAGTACATTTTACAAGAACAGGTAATGCTGGAGCAGGATCAGGTGATATGAATGATCCAATGACTACTCGTGGCGATATTATTGTTCGTAACAGTTCCAATGCTACAGCAAGGCTTGCAGTAGGGTCTGCTAACACAGTCCTTGGTACAGACGGAACTGACGTTGCATACTCACAAGTGTCAGGGGCAATGATTGCCAACGATGCTATTGACAGTCAGCACTATGCAGATGGAAGTATTGATACTGCTCATATAGGAGCAGCACAAGTTACTGGCCCCAAGCTAGGCGGTGGCGTCATTCCAGCTTCAACAGGATTTAGCCACACAATCTTTGATCTAGGCACAAACTCGTCAGGGACAGAAACGTTAGACGAAGCTAATGGACAAATGCAAAAAGGTATTAACAACGGAGCACATACTTTAGCCCCTCAGTCAAACGATTCTGTTATACGAGTTCATTATTCTAATGGTGCATCGGCAGGTGCAATTACCACCTCAGGGTACACTTATGTAACTGGTGATACGTATGATCTTACAGAAAATTCTGATTATATTCTGACTAGTATTGTAGCAAATAGTCATAAAGAATTACACATTTCTGCTTTGCAAGCCCCACCATCTGCATCAATTAGCTACTTAGGAACAGTAAAGGATACAGTTAATGCATCGAGTTTTACATTTAGTAGTCATACGCTTGGCGATGCCGACAGCAATAGACGTATTGTTGTAACAGTTGCTGGTACTGGTGGCACAACGGCAACTACAACTGGTTGCACAATAGCTGGAGTTACAGCAACTGAAGCAATAGAAGCGGTCATTGATGGCGAATATATTACAAGCGTCTGGTATGCAGACGTTCCTAGTGGAACTAGTGGTGACATTGTTGTTACTTGGTCTGGTCAAAAAGGCAATTGTGCATTAGGTGTGTTTCGGGTTATTAATGGTGGAACATTAGTTGATACTGGGCGATCTTCAAACCAAGGGTCTGCACAGTCAGCAACACTAACTTGCACAGCCGGAAATGTAATTGTGGCTAATACAATTTACGATGCTTCACGAAGTGCCACTTGGTCTGCAACAGTTACTGAACAGTTTGATGGTCAATTAGAATCTACTGGTTATTACGCTATAGCTATGGGCACAGCAAATGCTGGTGATGTGACTGTAACTGCGACAAGTTCGGGAAGTACAACTTATGACTCAATGACCTGTGCTGCATTTGGGCCATCATAGGAGACAACATGGAATACCTTGTAAAAAAATCAGACAACTCAATAGTAAGCCAACACGCCAATGTAACTAATTCCATTGATTTACCTGATGGAACAAAGTCACTAGTTGGATCTGTTCGTCCGTGTGATCTTGGAGATTATAAACTTGTGCCATCTCAGATGTACGAAACTACTGCTAAATCTGCCAACGATAAAGAAGCTATATTTGATGAGATACAAAGACTTGAAAAATTAGAAACTCAAGAAAAAATAGCAGAAGCAATATTAACGGATGAAGGCAAGACTTGGTTACAAAATAATCGTGATTTGATAGCGGCAGAGAAAGCAAAGCTGTAAAAAGGTGAAGCATGGTTGTTGCTGAATCATTAGCCGTATTTGCATTAGCAAAGACAACTATTAATGCATTAAAAGGTGCAGTAGATACAGCACAAGATATTAATTCTTTATACACAGGATTAGATAAACTATTTCACGTTAAAAAACAATGTGAACTTGAAGTAGCTAAAAAGAAACCTAAAAAACCAAAGAGTAAATTACATGTTTTATTTACAAAAACTACAAAAGAAAATAGTGAAGATTCCCTTTCTGTTGGAGCAGTCGCTGCAATGGTGTTGGAGCAAAAGAAACTTGATAGGCAAATTAAAAACTTGGGTATTAGAATCGATAACAAATTTGGTTACGGAACTTGGGACGAAATTCTTAACACTCGTGAAAAATTGTTGGAAGAACGTAAAGTTAAAAAGCTTGAAGCTAAAAAAGCTGCTCGTAAAATAAAAGAAAAACAAAATAAAACTATTGATAAAATATTTAATGTTATTATTGATATTTTTAAAATAATATTCGTAATACTATTCACTTATGGATTCGGATATATTATATGGATTAATCGTTGTGTAGAAGGTAACTGCTAATGGAATTTGGAATTAGAGAACTAGTACAATTTGGTACATTATTGGCTAGTTTAGCAGGAGCTTTTGCAGTTGTCAAGTCTCAATTATCCAGAGTTATTGTAGATATTAAAAGTATTAATAATGAAGTACATGAATTAAATGCTAGATTAGATAGAGCAGAAGCAGATTCAGCAGTTGTTAAACATCAAAATAGTGTGTTTGGAACTATACTGTCCCCTGCTAATTTAAAAGAACAGCACATGAGAATAGCTGAATTACAAACTGAAATGAAAGTTGTACATAAAAATTTAGATAAAATATACAATATGCATAATGGTAAGCATCCTTCTGTATAGCTTAAAGGAATTTATTAATGCCTAAACAAACACTATTAGAAATGACTCAACATATACTATCCAGTATGGATTCTGATTCTGTAAACTCTTATGCAGAAACAATAGAGTCTGAACAAGTAGCTACTGTAATTAAAGATGCTTACTTTAATTTAATTAATAACCTTGACATTCCTGAACATTCTGATATAATACAGTTAACTGCATTGGGTGATACTAGTAAACCTTCTCATATGCAAATACCTGCAGGAGTAAGAACTATTACTACTGTCAAGTATAATACAATAGCTTCAGGAGAAACAAGAATACAGTATACGGATATACCCTATAGAGATCCTGATACATTTCTTAATTCAGTACTTAGCAGAAATTCTACAGATAGTAATGTTCAAACTGTGGCTATCACAGGTGGTAATTTATTTATAATTAATGATAAAAAACCAGAGTTTTATACTTCTTTTGATGATGAATTTTTAATATTTGATTCGTTTGATAATGGTGTAGACTCTACTTTACAACAATCTAAATTTTTAGTAAGAGGAACTAAAGAGCCTGTCTTTACTATGTCAGATTCTTTTGTTCCTGATTTAGATGCTAACTTATTTCCTCTTTTACTTAATGAAGCAAAGTCTTTAGCTTTTGTAGAGATTAAACAAAGTAGTAATCCAAAGGCAGAACAATACGCAAGACGCCAATGGACACGATGGGCCAATGACCGGGCCAGCGTAACAGCAGCAACCCATAGGAAAGGACCAGATTATGGAAGACCAACAGCAGGATATAGAGTCGTTACCGGAATTTTTGACACCTAGAGGTAATACTCTTACAATGGAACTAGGAGGACCCTTTGGTTTTTATACATTAAAATATAAAGAAGGAGGAGAGTTACCAGATGTTCTTAAAGGATCATATACAAGTATTAGTAAAGCTGTTACAGATATAGAAAATTATATAAAAACTATTGCTCCAATTCGTCCTAAAGGCGAACCAGCTAAAATAAAATCTGAAGCATATACAAAAGCTACAGCAACTAAAGCGAGAAAAAAACAGGAAGTAAAAGAAGTTGGCGAGAACCTCAGCAGCTAAAACATATTCTACTTTTGTAGCTGGCCTTATGACAGAGGCCACACCTTTAAACTATCCAGCAAATACTGTTTTGGATACGCTTAATTGTATATTTGAAAGAGAAGGAAATATTAAAAGACGCTTAGGTGTAGACTATGAAGCTAGTGCTACTCTTACTTCAAAGACTATTGCAGAAGCTACATGGCAAACTAAAGGTGTAGGAGTATCTAAGTGGACTAATGTTGCTGGTGATGGTAACTTAAACTATTTAGTTATACAAGTAGATACTCTTTTATACTATGTAGATATGTCAGGTAGTTCTTTAAGTAGTGGATTAAAATCATTTACTACTAATCTTGCTAGTTTTGCAGCACCTGCAGCTACAGACATAGGCTCTGATCTTGTTTCAGTAGATTCAGGAAAAGGGTTTTTGTATGTGACAGGTAAAAAGATTAAACCTTTTTATGTTTCTTATAGTTCTTCTGGCGACTCTATAACTAATACTGAAATTGGTATACAGATTAGAGACTTTGATGGTCTTGATGATGGACTTGCTATTGATGAAGAACCTACATCTTTATCTACAGCCCATTCATACAATCTGAAAAACCAAGGATGGATAAGTCCGGGGGCATCTATAGCTGATCCTGTCACTACTTATTTTAGTGCTGTTAGTAAATACCCTGCAAATAATAAACAATGGTGGACTGCAAAAAATACATCAGGAGATTTAGACTCTACTCTTCTGACAAAGTTCTTTACAGGTAATACTCTGGCTCCCAGAGGGCATTTTGTATTTGATCCTTTTAATAAGGATTATGATTCTGTATCAGGTTTAAGTGGTATAGCATCAGTTACTGTGACAAATAGACCACAGGCTGTACAATTCTTTGCAGGTAGAGCTTTCTTTGGTGGACCTACACAGTCAGATTTATCTAGTCATATATTCTTTTCTCAAATTATTGAAGATGAAACTAAGATTGGAAAGTGTTATCAAGAAGCTGATCCTACTTCAGAAGATATTTCTGATCTGATAGATACTGATGGAGGAGTAATTGTTATTCCTGAAATGGGTAACTGTCTGGCTTTAAAAGCAACAGGTTCTTCTTTAATTGTTTTTGGTGATAATGGTGTATGGGAAATAACAGGATCTGCTGGTCAAGGTTTTTCTGCTACTGACTACGCAGTATCTAATATTACCTCTGTTGGTTTGATAGGTCCTCGTAGTGTTGTAGATGTTGAAGGCGTACCTATGTGGTGGTCTGCTGAGGGTATCTATACTATTGGACGTAATGAAGTTACTGATCGTATTGAAGCTAGATCTTTAACTAAAAATACTATTCAAAAAACTTATAATGATATAGACTCTGTTGCTAAACTATATTGTCAAGGAGCGTATGATGCTGCTCAAAATACAGTAACATGGGTATATTCAGATGGAGCTACAACAAATTATCGTTTTAAATTTAACAATGTTCTTGTTCTTAATGTAAATACAGGAGCAATATACTTACATAAAATTGGAACTCTTACTAGCAATAGTCCTTATGTAGCTGGTATTTTTTCTCTTCCTGCATTAACAACAGTAACATCAACTGAAAATGTTATTCAGGCTTCATCAGGCAGTACTGTTATAAGACAGTCAGATAGTGAAGTTGTAGTAGCTGATGTTACTAACGTAGCAGCTGGAGAAATACAAACCAAGTTCTTTACTCCTGTACCAGTAAGTACAAATTCTGAATGGACATATTCATTATTTAATAATAATAATTTTAAAGATTGGATAAGTAAAGACTCAACAGGAGTTGAGTATACATCTTTCTTTGACACAGGGTATCTGGTTGAAGGAGATGTGATGAATAAAAAACAATCTCCGTATATCTATGTGTACTCTAAAAGAACTGAGACAGGTTATGTAAGTGATGGATCAGGAGGCTTCACAGTTCAAAATGATTCGTCATGCTTTATGCAAGCCAGATGGCAGTTTGCAGATAACTCTAATTCATCCAGATTTGGAAGAACTCAACAAATATATAGAAGAGGACATGGTACGTATAACGATACAGCTAATGGTAATTTAGATTTTGATGATGGATTTCCTGTTGTTGTTACTCGCAATAAAGTAAGAGGTGGTGGTCAGAGCCTACATCTTAGATTTTCTAGTGAGTCAGGTAAAGATTTTAATTTGTTTGGTTGGGCTGTGGTTTACTCAACTACTACTCAGCCTTAAGGAGTCGCTATGTTTGGTTCTTTATCTACTATATTTTCTAGTGCAGCAAATGCTTTAGGTGCTCTTTCTTTAGGTGTAACTGCTGCTTCAGCTTTTATGTCTTATAGAGCAGGAAAAAAACAACAAGCTGCTCTTAATAGGGCTGCAGAAGCTCAGAATAGAGCTGCTCAAGAACAACGTAAACAAAATAATCTTCGTTTAATGAGACAAAAAAGAGAAACTATGCGTCAGGCTCGTATAGCCAGAGCCACAGCAGTTTCTAGATCTATTGCTCAAGGAGCAGCAGGTTCTGTTAGAGGTGGATTTGGCAGTATTCTTACTCAAGCAGGTTCTAATATTAGTTTTTTAGATCAATCTGCTGCTTTTGCCCAACAAGGTTCTATATTTAGAGCACAATCTGCTGGTTTTCAATCCAGAGCAGCTACTGCAGGTTCTGAAGCTGCATTATTTGCAGGTATTGGAAATCTTAGTAATACTATTTTTAAGAATAGAAGTGACATAGTGGATCTTTTCTCATGAATCAAGTAATTAATTTAAATATAGATTCTGAACAAGAAGAAGCTCAGATAGATCTTACTTTAGAACCACAAATTTCTAAAGAAAAAGCAGCACCTAAAGCTACTTTAGCTACTATGGCTGCTGACTCTTTAAAAGATTACGATCCATATCCTAGAACTACTGAAGATAAGTTTCAAAACTATCTTGATATTTATTCTTATGGTGATGATGACTTAGTTAAAGAACAAATTGCTCAATTAAAATTATTACAGATTGCTGAAAATTCTAATATACTATCTATGGATGCTATAAATAGAGGTGAAAAAGAAGAAGCAAAAGATTATATAGATTTCAATGTTTCTATTGATAAAAATAAACTTAAAGATACAGTTATTGAACAACAAGCTTCAGAACAAATAATTTCTGGTGGATTTAAAGATTCAGACAGAGCATCTATAGCTGTTGATCAAATGACAACAGAAAATTCTTGGGACGATGCAGTACAAGATTTTTTTGAAGGATCAATGTTTACTAATAAACAAATACAAAACCGTTTAGATAAAGTTGGATTAGATCTTGATACTTTTACAGATGGTTTAAAAATACTTATTCCCGGATTTAATTCACTATACCACTCTCAAAATTTAAAAACAAAAATAAATCCTTGGTTAGTTGGTAATGATTTAAAAGAACAAAAAGCAACATGGGATTCAATGTCTTTATCAGAAAAATCAGAAGCTGCTAAAGAAATTAATAAACTTTTTGATGATCGTGATGATGATATTAACGCTTTAATTTTCTGGTCATATATGGCTGACTTAAATGAATTTGATGTGTTTGCGGAAAACTCTATAGCAGTTATGGAAGCAACTATAGTTGGTAAACCTCTTGCAACATTTCTAAGTAAATACTTAAAAGTCGGTAGAGTTGTAGATCTTTTAAATAAAGGAAAATTAGCTACTGTTAGTGCTAAAGTAGGAAATAGAAAGGATGCTGTAGAACAAGTAAAAGCTATAGAAGAAGGTATTGAAGCTGGGGAAATAAGTAAAAATTCTAAAGCTGCTTCTGAAGCTGCTGATTTAACTGTAGATTCACAACTATTAGTTGATCCTGAATTATCTGTAGGGTTAAGTGGAAGACTTAAATCAGAAGTTGAAGATACTGAACGTTTAGTTGAGTTGTTTACAAACGCTCCTAAAAATAGATACTTAGATACTAAGCAACAAGCTGAAGCTATAATTCAAGCTGGAGAAAATTTAGTTGAAGACGTATACTATGCTACTAAAAAAACACCTGCAGATATAGGTGTAGTAATGAAGACTGAAGAAATTACTAGTGATATTGTAGGTAACCCACTATACAGAATTTCTTATGGTGCTGAAGGCAACAAAGGATTTCCTACTTCAGAAGCAGCTATGGCTACTGCAAAAAGAATGAAGATACCTGATGCATCTATAGTTCCTTTTGAAGAAAATGGTACTTGGTTTTTTAAAGTAGACAGAAGATTACAGAATCATGGTGATTTTGTTTTAACATATGATTTAAAAGATATAGTTGCAGCTGGTGGTACAAGACGTTGGGCAGTTAATACTAATCAATTAGTGGATAAAGCTACTCAGAAAGCTGCTCATTTAACTTTAGCAACAAGAGAACAAACTACTTTTATAGGTGCTCAACTTGTTAAAAAAATTAATAAGTTAAATAAAAATGAAAAGGTACATTTGTCTGAAGTTATGGAATTAGGACGTAATGAACAAAAATGGTTTTCTTTTAATGAGCTTAAAAATAATTATAAACTAAATGATAAACAAATTTCTGCATATCATGCTCTTCGTAGAATGGATGATGTTGAATACTTTGTAGATAATGGTTTAAGATATGGTAGGTTAGAAAGACAAGGATTTAGAAGTGTTGAGTTAAAAAGTGAATTTTCTTTGTCTAAAGAAATAGGAGAGTTTAACGGTAGAGTTATAGAACAAATAGTAGATCCTTCTAATAAATCTATTTTTAATGGTTCTACAGGTAAGTATGTAAATGATTTATCTTCTGAAGAGTTAACAAAATTACAGAAAAATGGATATAAAATAGTAGCTCTTGAAGGTGCAAGAGATATGTCATCTACAAATCCTATTCAATTTATTATTGCTAAAGCACAAGACTTACAAATAAAAGGACTTAATCCTAAACAAATTGAGTACCTTCCGGGTGGACGTTTACATTATCAAGAAGGCTTTTATGTAAAGCAAGGAAGATTAAGAAATGGTCCCGGTTACAATCCAGCTACTGGTGAAGGTGTAAGAATTATGCTTGCTCCTAAAACTTATGGTGTAGCTACTAGAGCAGAATCTCTTAAGTATGCTGAAGAAATGGAAGCAGGTAGAAAAATAGCTCTTGCTTCTGGTACAAATAAACAAATGTCTTTAGCAACAGCAGGACGTTTTAATACTATTAAATCTTATATAGATTTTGTAGGATCTAAAAATCTTGATATGCCTTTTGAAGTAGTGCAAGATGGAGATGATTTAGTATCTGTTAATAAATTAATTAACGAAGGTAAAGCTACTGCACTTGCTGAAGATCTTAAAATGGGTAATTCTATGCAAAGGATGCTTAGAACCAGAGGATCTAAACAATCTAGGCGTGGTAAAAGACTAAATGATTTTACAGGTGAAGCTGCTCCTGTTATCAATCCTATTGAGTCTGCTTCAATGTCTCTTACTAGAGCTGTTAGAAACATGACAGTTCAAACATGGAAAGATAAACAAATTGCAAAGTTCTATGAAACTTTTAAAGGTGTATTAAAAGGAGATAAAACACCTAAACAACATTTTGAAAACCCTGAATACTTTCAAAGTAAAGAAGCATCAACTTTAATTAAACAAGCTCAAGTAATGCAAGAGCATTATAAACGTATTCTTAATACTCCTACAGTTGGTGAAGAAACAATAAGAGGAATCATATCTACTACTATGGATGCTGTTCTTCCTAAGTTAGGTGTGCGTGAACGTGTTATAAAAAATATTAATAAAGCAGATCCTATTACTTTTGCCAGATGGGTGACTTACCAAGAAAAACTAGGTATGTTTAACTTAGCTCAACCTTTTACTCAACTTCAAACTAGTGTACTTATAGCAACAGCTTCTCCTATACATGGTCCTAGAGCAGCAGCTCTAACTCCTTATCTTAGAATGATGTTGTTTTCTGATAATCCAACTACTCTTGGTAAAATTGCTAGTTCTGTAATACGTGTTCTTCCGGGAATAAATAGTAAAATAGTTAAAGAAGCTTTTGATGTTGTAAACAGATCAGCATCATGGAGATTAGGTGCAGGTACTTTGGCTGAACAGGATTTAGCTAAAGGTTTTTCTTCTGGAAACATAGCTTCTAAACTTATAGAATTTGGAACTGTTCCATTTTTAGAATCAGAAAGATTTAATAAAATAACAGCAACTACTACAGCCTATCTTGAATGGAAATCAAAAAATAAAACAGCTAAAATTACTGATGATGTTATAGATAGTATACGTACCAGAGGTGAAACTCTTGCATTAAGTATGAACAGAGTAGATCAAGCTGCTTGGCAACGTGGTATTAGTGGTACAATTACTCAGTTTTGGGGATACCAAGCTCGTAACATGGAGTCATGGCTTCCTACAATGGTAGGTGGATCTAAGAATTTTACAAGAACAGAAAAAATTTCGATAGCTCTTGGTCAATTAAGTTTATATGGTGTAGGTGGTACACTTGGTATAGGTACAGGGTTTAGCCTTATAAATCATATAAGAGAAGAATATAAAAATCAATTTGGTGAAGATATAAGTGAAGATGTTTTAAAAATTGTTGAAAAAGGATTTATAGATGGTATCTTTTTAACAGCTTTAGGTCTTGATGTTAACACACATTACCGTACAGGATTAGGTCTTACTACTTCTGGTTGGGGTCAGGTTATTTATAATATAGCAAATATAGAAAATTGGGATAAACTTCTTACTGTTGAGTCTGCTCCTCTTTCTACAGCCTCTGAAAACATACAAGGTATTGTTAATATTTTTACTACTTTATCAGCTGTAGGTTCTAACATTACTACTAAATATGGTTTTAACATGGCTGCTGAATCATTTGGTAATTTCTTTCGTACAAATATTTCTTCCTATTCAAGAGCAGAACGTGCGTATATGGCTATGAAATCAGGTATTTATTATGATAGATTACTTAGTCCTAAAGCTGAAGGTCTTAGTAATTGGGAAGCTGTTGGTATTATATTTGGATTTGATCCTTCAATAACACAAGATACTAGAGCTATACAAGAATTAATTATAAAGGAAAGTAAATTACACAGTAATCATGTAGATACATTAGTTAGATCTATGAGAAAAGCTGTACAAGATAACGATTTAGGTCAGTTTGATTTTGATAAAAATATTATTCTTAATACAATAGATGACCCTGAAGAAAGAGTAAAAATTATGCAAAGAGTAATTAGTAAAGTTCAAAAAAATAAAAATGGAGAGCTTTTTAGACAATTCCTACAAATAGCTGGTCCTGATGCTTTTGAAGCATTAGGTAAACCAGCTGCATCGTTAAAAAGTATTATAGGATTAGGAGATTGATATGGCTGCTTTAACAGCAAAGATTGGTGAAGTAAGCGATAGAGCTGCTCAACAGATTTCAACTTATACTAACACAAGTGTAGATAAAACTGCAGGTACATTAGCATCTGACCTAGGTAATGTTTTAGGAAATACTGCTATGTTAGTAGGTGAAGCTAATGAGCTTAATGCTTTTAATGAAGCTAAAGCTCTTCAAGAAGAAGCTGTTATAGATTCTGTATCTGATCCAGATTTTGGAAAAGATATTAGAGCAAGGTATCAAAAAGATGGTAGAGTAATACCTGCTAATACGTCAAAAGCTCAGTTACTTCGTCTTAGACAGATAAGTGATCAACGTCTACTTAGACAGAATAACCCTAGTCAAAGAGCTAGTAAAGTTATTTCTGCAGTATATGGTAATACTGCTGATGAGTTAGCAAAAGCTAATGAAAGAGCAGAAATAAAAGCTGCAGCAAATTTAGAAACACAGTATCAAAACACTATAACACAAATAACTCCTGTTGTAGATGACAAAGGTAATGTAGATAAAGAAGCCACAATTGAAAAAGGAGCTGTGTTTGAACGACTTGGTTTAATTACTTCAAACCTTAATAGTAAAGGATCAACTAGTTCTACTAGAAGAGGTATTATTAGAAGTGAGATGTTACCAGAAATTCAAAAAGCAATGCAACATGTAGATAAGTTTATACACTTAGAAGTAGAAAAAGGTTTTAATGCTTTAAGAAAAGTAGATCCTTTAAATAAAGAAGCTTATTTACTAGCTTATAAAAATTTTTCTAATACAATTACAGGTATGGAAGCAAGGCTTGAAGCACAGTTTCCAACTCTTTCTGATGCTGAAAGAGAACTGCTTTTAAGAGGAGTTAAAGAAGACGCTGATGAGTGGATGAAAATACTTAAAATAGATGATCTTTCTACTACAGGAGCACTTGCTAAAATTTCAAAAAATATTACTAATTTTGAAGCAGCTACTATGGCTAGTTTTAGACTAAATTTATTTAATAATCAAGACATTAGAAAAATGATGGCTTATAGAGAAGTACTTGGTTCAGAAGGTTTTGCTAGATTTTTAATAACTAAAAATGCTAGTCTTACTGACATAGATGCTCTTATGTCAAGAATGGCAAGATTAAATAGTCCTGCAGGGACATCAGGTTATGCTTTTAGTAATGCAGAAGAGGAAGTAACTAAAGATCCATCTACACTTAGCACTAATACTAATACTAATACTCCTATACATGCAGGAGCTGCTAATACTATAATACAAGCTGTTTCAGTACATACTGATGCAGATGAACCTAATTCTCCTAACTATAGTTTACCTAATCAAGAAAAGAAAAATGATATGATAGCTAATGCATCTATAAATATTTTAGATAATGATGTAGTTACTAAAAACTGGGATAACCATAAAGGAATAGTAAAAAAATTAAATAGTGCAAAAGTTCAAGAAAGATTTAATGAGTATCAAAAACGTAAACCAGCAATGGCTTCAATCTTAAAAGAAAAACTACAAAAAAATACAATTATTGCTGTTACTAAAGCTATGAAAGATTTATCAGACATAGAAGTAAATGATAATAATAGAATATCTATTACTAGTGATAATGGTATTCTTAAAGTTGTTGAAAAACCTCAGTCTACTGGTTATACACCTTCTTTAGAAGAAGAAACTGATACTTTAAATTATCGACAAGCAATGTCTTTAGGTATAGAAGCTGCTACAGCAGGAAAAAGTACAATACAACTAACTAGTTCAGGACGTAAAGCTTTAAAGCTAACAGAAGATATTAATTCTTTAGTTGATGGAGCAATAAATTTTAGTAGTGCTACAGGAGGAAAAGAAAGTCCTTCTACAATAAGAAGATCACTAGGTGCTAAAACCTATAGTCAAATATACCAAACTACATTAGAAAGTAAAACAGATCCAAGACCTTTAGTTGGAACATTTACAAATGATGAAGGACCTATTAGTTGGGAAGATAACGGTCCTTGGGTTCAGATAGGTGAAGTTAATTGGAACGCTCTTTACACACCAATGGAGTCTTTTAAGTTAAGGATTCCCGGAAGAGATAGTAGTACAGTAGAAGAAGCTACACCTCCTTTAAGTAACGCTACTGTAGCTGACGCTACACCTCCTGTAACAGAGCCTGATAATGCTTCTGTAGAAATAGATCCAGAAGAAGTAGCAAGTTTATGGGGAGTTGCTTATCAAGGTGAAGATGATAAAAATAAAAAAGCAAACTTTGTTAAACAGGTACGTAAAAATAGAGATATAATGCCTAAAGATGTAGTAGAAACTATTACATCTGTAGTAGCTGAAGTTTTTACAGGAGATGAAAAGACTAATGTTAATATATTAACAGAACATATGATTCAAATAGCTGTTGCTGAAAGTCTTGGTGGTACAGAAAAAGTACAACGTGAAGGTGGTCCTGCCAGAGGCATACATCAAGTTGAACCTAAAACAGCACAGTCTTTAATAGATAACTCTAGTTTAATTAATAAACCAAATAGTAAAGCTCAAGTAGTTTTAAAGAGAAATGGTTTAGATATTACAAAAGGGTATACTTTTGAAGATCTTGAAAAAGCTTTATTAAATGATGAGGTTAGTACTGTGTTTGCTACTGCAAAGTTATTAAGTGGTTCTAAAAATGCTGGACAATTAGATCGTTTAAGATAATAAGTAGAGAAAGTTTAAAAAAATGAGTAGAGGAATAAGAAATAACAATCCCGGAAACATCAGACATGGTATAGATTGGGATGGTCTAGACGAAGACCAATCTAAAGACGAAGAATTTTCTCAGTTTTCTACACCTGAGTATGGTATCAGAGCTATGTTTAAAATTCTTAAGACATACGATAATAAATATAATCTTAATACCATAGAAGGAATTATAAACAGATGGGCACCACCTATTGAAAACGACACAGAATCTTATATAGACTTTGTATCATCTAAAGTAGGAAAAGATCGTTCAGAAGTTTTAGATCAAGAAGACTATATTCTTTTAGTAGAAGCTATTATACACATGGAGAATGGAGAACAACCTTACCCTTTGGTATTGATAACAGCTGGGAGGGACTTAGCTTATGGCTAACAATTTTAATAGCATTCTCACTACAATAAGGAAGTAACAATGGCAAAGCCTAGAAAAGGAAAAGCAAAGGTTAAAGTAACAGCTAGTGGTAAGCGTGTTAGCTATGGACAGGCTGGTAAAGCCAAAGGCGGTGGTCCAAGAGTACGTCCGGGTACTAGTAAGGGTGATGCGTACTGTGCCAGATCTGCTGGTCAGATGAAGAAGCACCCTAAAGCTGCTAGAGATCCTAACTCACCACTACGCTTGTCTCGTAAGAGATGGAAGTGTGTTGGTAAAAAATCAAGGAAGTAACAATGGCAGCTAAGAAATCTAAAACTAAAAAAGATGCTTGTTATTATAAAGTTAAATCACGTTATACTAAATGGCCTTCTGCCTATGCATCAGGTGCTCTAGTAAAGTGTCGTAAAGTAGGTGCAAAAAACTGGGGAAATAAAAGTGGCAGCAAAAAGAAAAAGCGATAGCTTAAAGAAGTGGTTCTCTCGTAATAAAGGTAAAGGCTGGATAGATTGCAAAACAGGTAAACCCTGTGGGCGTAAGTCTGCAACTAAATCTAAACGTCCTTACCCTGCTTGTAGACCTACAAAAGCTCAATGTACCTCTGCTTCTAGAAAGAAGAAAGGTCCAAAACGTATAAGTTGGAAAAAGAAATAGGAGACTATAATGCTACCTTTATTAGGTCCTATTGTCAATGGTGTTTTAGGTATTGGCAAGACCTATCTCAACAATAAAGCTGAAGAAAAGAAAGCCATACATGATCGTAAGATAACTCAGATCAAACAGGATGGTAACTGGGATGAGATACAGGCTCGTAATAGTGACAATTCTTGGAAGGATGAGTACCTTACAATTATATTAACTCTACCCTTTGTATCTATGTTTTTAGCTGTTGTCTTTGAAGCAGATGAAATGATTATAAGATTCAAACAAGCATTTAAAGTGCTTGATGAAGACGTACCTGATGAGTACTGGTATCTACTTAGTGTTGTTGTAGCTGCCTCATTTGGTGTTAAGAAAGTTATAGATGTTATTAAGGCTAAGAAACAATGACAAACCCTTTAAAAGTATTATTATCAATAGTTTTTCTTACAGTAGTATTAAGCTTTAATACTAAAAGTATATATAAACAAAATGTATGTGAAAAACAATTTAAAGTAACTTACTGGAAAGACAAGCTTCAAGTAAGTAAACTTCAACCACTTAACGAAAAACAAAAAATTTTATTTTTAGCTTATTTTAATAACGAACCACCTATAACTGATAAAAATCCTAAGTATGTTATGGTATATATGCATCCTCACTTTAATAGATCATTTGTGTTATTTAAAGAGGATGGTCCATGTATTGATTCTGTTCATATGATTCCTACCGATGTTATTAGAAAGTGGTTAGAATCAAAAGGTACTTAAGAGTTTATTTAAGTACCATTGAGCTTTGCTTAGATCTTGTTTAGGTTTACCTTTATAATTATAACGCCATAGATATTTTATAGCGTTACCTTTAAGGTACCCTCTAAACTCTTCATCAGACATGCTGGCTTGTATAGCTTGTATACACTCAATTCCATGTTTGTTGTGATTGTAATGAGTAGGATGATTAACTTCATCTGCTTCTTTTTCTAATTCTTTAAGAACTTCATACTTCATTTTTTACTAACTCACTTACGTGTACCCACTTAAGAGCACTATGCTTATCTCTTGCATTAGAAAGAGCTTCTAATTTCTTCTCTGCTGTGGCTACATAGTCTATATGCTCTGCAACACCAGTAGGTCTAGTTAAAAATGTTCTTAGATCTGCTTCAGCAACTTCTATATCTCCTTCTAGTTTTTTAAGCAGAGCTTCTTTAATTGGATTTAATCTAACCACAGCTTTTATCTCCTGTATCTGGGTCATACATACAAGCAGTACCTTCCTCTTCAACTTTATTCAAAATACCAAACCTTTTACCAGAGGCTCTGAAGGTTGTAATACCTTTACATCCTTTTTTCCATGCTTCAAAGTATAGATTTTTAAACTGTTCCCATGTCACATCATCTCCAACGTTACATGTCTTAGATACAGCAGAGTCAACGTGCTTCTGAGCTACAGCTAGTACTTCAAGATGCTCATCCATCTTTACCTTTTCAGATACTTTACCTCTGACATTATAATAATAATAAGCATAGTCAGGTACTTGAACAATCTTAGTACCTTCTTCTGTTTTAATAGTTCTTTGTGTTTCCAAAGCAAACACAGGTTCAATGCCACTACTTACATTATCAGCAGTTAAACTAATAGTACCAGCAGGAGCTATAGAAATCAAGTGTGAATTTCTTAAGCCATGTTTACCTATAGCATTTCGAACATCACTATCCAGACCTTTTATAAAAGGAGCATTAAAATAAGCTTCATGTTTAAATAAAGGAAAAGGACCTTTCTCTATTGCAAGTTCAGAGCTATACATATACGCTGTATTCTTAAGAACAGACAGAACACCATCAAGAAATGTAAGACTTTCTTCAGAGCCATACTCTAATCCTAGTATCTCACTAGCATTAGCAAAGCCTGTGATACCCATACCCACACGCCTCTTCTGTTTAGCTTCATGTTCATGCTCATCTAATGGATAGATTGTACGATCAATAACATTGTCCATAGCACGTACAACATGAGGAATATCTTGTTTAAATTGATTCCAATCAAACCTTCTTTCCTCTACTTCTCCACTTACAATATCTCTATCTAAAATATATTTAACAAGATTAAAACTACCAAGAAGACAAGCACCATAAGGTGGTAGAGGTTGCTCACCGCACGGATTAGTTGCTGAGATAGTTTCACAGTATCTTAGATTATTGTACTCATTAATTGTATCAATAAATAAGACTCCGGGTTCTGCCCAATCCCATGTGGCTCTCATAATTTCATCCCACAATGCAGCAGGATCAATAGTATCTACTACCTGACCATTCCATATTAAATCAAAAGCTTCGTCCATAGCTAATGCATCCATAAACTGGTCAGTAACAGCAACAGATATATTAAAGTTTCTTAGTCTTTTGTCGTTTTGTTTCGCTCTGATAAACTCTTCAATGTCGGGATGATCCACTCTAAGTACACCCATCTGAGCACCACGCCTGTTGCCAGCAGAGGATACAGTATTACAAACAGAATCATAAATATCCATAAAGCTAACAGCCCCACTAGCCTTAGACCCCAATGTTTGGATAGGTGCTCCTCTATAGCGAAGAGTACTAAAGTCATAACCGATTCCACCACCTTTACGCATTGTTTTAAATGCGTTTGTAGCCCCATCCATAATACCTTCAGTTGAGTCTTCAATAGTTTGGGAAACAAAACAATTAAATGCTGTAGTTTTACGAGGGCTACCAATAGCTGATTGAACACGCCCTGCAGGTAAGTACCTTTGGTTAAGAAAAATGTCTTTAAGTTTATGCCTATGTTCTTCACCATCATTTAATGTCCCTGCTAATCTAACCATTGCATCATAGAAAGATTCATTGGGTCCTCTGTATTTTTCTTGGTGTACTTGTTTACTTATTTCTAGTGTTGGTCCTTGTTCCACTTTTATTTGCTCCTTGTTAACTGTTCTTTTTTCCAATTCCAAATTCTATCATAATCATAGAATATAGCTTTACGCTTTTTAATTTCATCGTCAGTAATTTTAGATTCTTTTAATGGATTAATTGGGTAATCCTTTTCTTTTTCTTTATCTAATTCAAAGTAGTCCCAAGTTTTATTATCATTAGTATCATGTCCATTCGTCATCATACACCAACTCGTCATCATAGCTATCTCTTTCGTAATCAGTTTCTAAATCTAACTTTGTTAATACATCAGAAAATATATCTGGTTGATCTTGTACCTTGTCCCAAAACATAGTAAGTATCGTATAAGCATCTAAACTTAACATCTCTACAATATCATGTCTATCATATTTTTCGCATATACGATTAAGAAACTCCTCATCAGTTATAATTAAACCATGAAGCATTACTTATACTCCTGTTTTATTCTCTCCATAGAAATAAACTCAGGATCATAGTTTCCATCAACAACATTACGTTTAACAATAACACCTCTCCACCATAAATCATTAGCTTCTCCTGCAAAGTCTGCAAAGTAATCACTAAATACTCCAGCCATTAATCCTTGAATACGTTTACCATCTGCTTTAGTACGTGTAGCATAGTCAAGAGTGTGAAGATGACCAGATGTACAGGATTGATATTGTTTAGTTAACAATGAATAAGCTGGATGCTCTCCACTTATAGCCCTACCCATAACACCACTAGTATGATAGTGAGCATAAGCAATACCATCAATAACTTTGATTCCGGGAGTTGATCCTCTGTATGGAACAAATTCCCATCCAAATTTTTTATAACGTAAATCATCAAGACTAATGATACCATCAAGCTTAGCTGCGTCAGTAGAGATAGCTCTGTTGATACGATACTCATGATTACCTTCTAACATATACATTTTAGGTTTACGTTTTTTAGCTTTTCTAATAGCAAATAACATTTTTTCTTGTGCATCTATGACAGATGCTACATCATCTTTATACCTTCTACCTTCAAAGCCAGCAGTTCCTTTGTCATAAGAACAAAGGCTAGGTAAATCTGCAAAGTCACCTAGACAAATAACTTTATCTGGTTTTAAATCAACAATTAATTTTCCTAAGTACTCAAATCTTTTATTAGAATAATCAGGATGAGCATGAGGATCAGGCACTACTAGATGTATCAAGTTAGTATTCCTTTGGTATAAATTTAATTCCAGCTATTTGAGCATTATAGTATAGCCTATTATCTTCATCAATTCTTTTTACAAGTACATCACGTTTGTGTTGTATATTAGCTTCACCATAGACGAGTCCCCCTCTTGTTTTATAATGTTTAAGTATTCTAAACTCGAAGGATTCTTTTCCGTATGTTTTAATATCTTCTTTAACATACTTACTGCTTGACTCGTAGTAGTGCCAATCTGATTGTCTTGCAATTTTTCTTTTTTTATATACATGGTATTGTTTTTTTCCTATATACATTTTACCATTAACAAGGTTAGTTATTAAATACACAAAACCAAAGTATTTTTTTGGATTTGGTTTAAGTCCTATCCAATGATGCTTAATGGATTTTGTAGACTTCATCTTTTCTTTCATCACAAAAGAAGCGAAATCTTTCCCATGCTTCATGAGCTTCAGTTACTAAATCTGCTCCTTTTTTTGAAGAATCTATATTAAAAATATAAGTAAGCATAAACATACTTTTTTCTTCAGACATCGTTAAAAGGCTCCCTTAATATCCATAAAAGTTGTTTATTTTCCCAATATCTTTTTATATAATTATCTTTAAATTCTTGACGATACTTTTTAAGAATGATTTCTTCCATCTCTTCATTTGATTTACCAAGTAAAAGCTTTTCTGCTTTCTTATCACCAATACCGTAAATTCCTATTATATTATCAACACGATCTCCTGTCAACATTTGTTTATAAAAATAATAATCAGATTGTTCAACAGTAGTGAAGTACTTTTGTTGTTTACGAAAGTTGTAGTGCCAACCCGGAATCATATCAAGGTCTTTATCTATGGTGCATACAATAGGAGTATCTTTTTTAGATAAGTTTTTAGTTTTGTTTATACGACATTGAGTAATACCTATAGCATCATCAGCTTCTATGCCTTCTACTAACTCAGCTTCCCATTCTTTTATTAAGTAATTTATAATAGCTTTATAATGTACAGGTTTATGTGAAGGATCTCTGTTACCTTTATATACTGCTGTAGTAGCTACATCATGTCTAAAGTTTCCTTCACCAGTTAAATAGATCGTACCATCATGACTATCACAAGCTTTACTTATTTCAATTAAAGACTGTTTAACATTATGTAATGCATGACTTACTGGTTCAGCTATAATTTTTTTATCTATAAGACTTTTATCTATATTATGAGATACACAATATCTATTAGCATCTCTTTTGTACTCAAAAGAATTGTTGTTTATATTGTATTGATTTTTTTGTGCTGCAAAACCACATGAGTAAACAAGTACATCCCCATCAATTAGACTGTACATTTTTAAGCCTCCAGTTTAAAATAAAAAAAGGCAGTTTATACACATGCCAAGGTGTCGGAGCAATCTTAAAAAGGATCGTCTTCCTCTGGTAATTCTACTTGTCCTATGTCTTGTTGAGCAGTAGACACGTATCCATCTTCAGATGCCATCTGGTCTGTCTTATACTCAACCATCTTAAGAACCATGATAGAGTTAAGACCTACACTAACACCTTTTTTACCTTTAAAATTCCACTCATAAGTATTAAGAGGAACTTTTACTTTACTACCATTACCAATGGTAACAGGCTCAGGTAGTACATTACACTTAGAATCGGTAATCTTAGGAGGATACTCAGGAGATCCTTTTAATGTTATAAAATCTCCCTTCTCATCTCCCTTATTTTTAAGGGGAACACCAGCTTCCTTTAATAATTTTAGAGAAGGCTTATCCATATTACCAAGATCCATTTGTAACTTACCACTTAGATCATTAGGTTTACGTACATTAGCCCAATAAGCTTCTCCACGTAGTACACTTATTTTATCCATAGTATTTTATCTCACTCCTTTAATGTGTTTCTGACCAATTATAACCAATCTTATATTCTCCGTCAAGAGGACAAAGAAAATTTAACAGAGGGCCAGCATCTCTGATAGATTGTACTTGAATTTTTCCTAGTTCTTCAGCATGATCTTCTCTAACTTCAGTCTGCCATTCATCATGTACCCATGCTACCATACGCCAATCTAAATGACTAGCTCTTTCAGACCACAACTCAGCAGCTTTTTTCATAAGAATAACTTCACCACTTTGTAATAAAACTGACAAAGTAAAGTAAGGTTCTGCTATTGGTATCCATCTCTTATCTAAACCTATGATATATCCACGTTCAGCCAGACGTTCATACTTGTACTTAGCTTTTTTTAAAGCAGGAGTATTCTCCAGAAATAACTTACGAGCATTAGCTCCATCTTTAGCTGTGCCACCCATAATCTCTCCTATCTTAGGAGCACCAGCACCTAGTAACCATGCATAAATAAAAGTCTTGGCTATATCTCTTGTCTTAAATCCACCAGCTTTTTGATTAGCTGTATGTATGTCACCATCTACAACTTCAGAAATATAATCTTTGTCACCTGTATAGTGTGCAAGAACTCTTAGTTGTATACCAGAAGCATCAGTCCCTACCATTCTGTAACCATCAGGTACAGTAAATAATTCTCTGCAATCTTTACCATAAGGTTTATCTGATGCTGGAACCTGTGCCAGATTTGGTCCCCAATGAGACATCCTGTGTGTCTTAGCACCAATAGTATTAACAGAACCATGTATTCTACAATCATTATCTGATGCATCTATCCATGATTCAACCATAGTAATACGTCTGTCTACTAAGTCCCACTCCATTACCAGCTTTGCTTTAGGAAACTTCTTAGCAGCTTCTTCAAGAACCCACTCAGTAAGTCTTGGATTACCTTTGTCTGTAAAGACAGTAGGTTTCCATCCTGCATTGACAAGATGTTTAATAATAAACTGTTGGCTGTTTAGGTTAGGATCAGGCCATGTAATAGCAGAAAAACTACCGCCAATATCAGAACTATTAAAACCTTTAAGACCCACCCTAGAATACTTACCTGCCTTTGTAAGTTTTGGATGTACTTCTCGTTTAAATACTGGAAGCGATATGAAAGTTCGTAGAAGTTCATCATCTAATTCCTTTTTTCTTTGTCTGAGGGTGGCAAGCAAGAGCTGTGCTTTCTGCTCATCAAGCAGTATACCCCCAATACGCATCTCTTCAACCATTTGAGCAATGTAATGCTCAGATCTGAACACAGACTTCGGAGTCTGTTTAATCTTAGCTTCTTGTAATAAAGCCTCATATATTTTATGGTTAAGATGTACATCTTCAGTACACCTATGTAGCATCTCAACTGAATATACATCCCAATCATCATGCTCTACCTTTTCATGTCCAAGTTGTTCTCCCCAGTATTGGAGACTGTGTTTTTCTCTTTGAGAATCCAAGAGTCTACTGACAACAAGAGTATCCACAATCCTATCAAGGGGAACATTAATATTAAGTAGCTTACGAATAGCAGGAAGATCATAACCAATAAGATTATGCCCAATATATAGACTAATGTTTGTAGAGAAGTCTTTAAAATTTGAGATAGTATCTGGTTCAAAAGTATATACCTTGTTAGTTTTAATATCTTTCGCTACTATGCACCATATTCTTGTAGGATCAAGGCCGTTGGCCTCAATATCAAGAACTACCCTCATCATTTTCCTCCATGTCAGGATCAAATGTTAACTCTGTCATTCTACCTGTGGCTCTGTTGTATCTTAACAAACTTGATGGTCCAGTTGAACCTGTAAACCTACACTTCAGTACTCTTACTGTTGTGGTGTTACGTTCCAGTACATCTTCAGCCTGACCATTACGCTCTAATCCAATGACAGTACTACTAAGCTGACCTATTGCAGCAGTCCCTCGTAAGTCAGAGAGTGATGTTATACCACCTTCTTCATGAGCTTTAGTTGTCTGTCTCTTAGCATGAGATACCATAATTATACAAATACCTAAAGCCTTTGTCAAATTACTTAGCTTAGTAGCTATCTCATCTAATGCCTTACGCTCATCACCTTGAGACTGATCTGATACTACCAAAGATATATGATCAAACAAAATAAACTTACAATCAAGAGCTTTGGCAAAGTATTTTATCTTGGCAAGGAGGTTATCTATATTATTAAAACCTTTGCTAGGATCGTAGTAATGAACTCTGTTAGTGCCAAGAGTATTATCACTACACACTTTAAACTCTTTATCATCTATCTCTACATCAGGTAGATGTAATGGTAGGTTAGCTTCAATACTAACCAAGCCAATACCAGATGCTCTTAATGTTTCTTCAAGAAAGATACAACCTATGTTATGTTTGGTAGTGCTTAACAGATGATGCTCTATCTCTCTTAGCACTTGAGTTTTACCCATACCACTACCAGCAGTCAGAGTAATTAACTCACCCATACGCATACCATACACAAGGTTGTTAAGACTATCCCAAGGAAAAGGTGTAGTTTCTATATCTTCTTTGACAGAAATAATTTCCCACATATCCTTACCTGATACAACACCATCAGGTCTGTGTTCTTCAGCACTCCACCAATGCTGACTAAAATCTTTAAACTTTTTATTCTTAAGATAGTTACTAGCATCCTTTAACTGCTTGTCCATCTTCATGGTCTTAACTTTAAAGCCAAACAAATCAGCTATCTGTTTAGATGCTTCTTGCCCTGCCTTGTCTGCATCAAAAGCTAACACAATATGTTGAAACGAATCGAGCCATTCAAAGTTTTCTTTGCAGTCTTTGTACGCAGAGGAGGATGACCGAACACTAACAACAGGAAATTTAGAACCCAAGAGTTCATATGCTGAGAGTGCATCAAGTTCTCCTTCTGTGATTGTGACGTACTTGCCTCCCCTGTTGAACTTAACTTGCCCGAATAACTGTAAGCCTTTTGCCTCTCCTTCAAAGCTAAATTGTTTCGGTAATCTTCTGATCTTATTAGATACCCATTGACCTGACTGATCTGAGTATGGGTAGATGTGTTTATTTTCATCACTACTTACTCCATAAAATAATGCAGTATCCTGACTAATATTCCTGTCCGGAATAGCCAAGTACTTACCTTTAGATAAGGTCATATTTTTTTGCTCCTTAACTTTAATATTAGTATCATTACTGTGATTATTCCAACCTTCACAGCTATGACAGTAGCCATGCCCATCATCATAGATAGCATAGGCATCACTACTGTCACACATTGGACAAGGAAGGTGAGCTTTTATAAGATTTGAACTACTCATCTCCTTCTCCTATTTTAAATTTCTTAGCTCTGTCAATAATATTATGAGTTTCTAAAACTTCTCTGACAATAACAAGGCAGTCATGACAAACTTCCCAATCTTTAATAAGACTGTTCCATTTAACAGAATGGCTACCCAGTTGTTTATCACAAGCTTTACACCTCATTAGTTTCTCCTAGCCCAGAGCTTAGTCCATAGATAGCTATCTAACTTAACGACATACCTATGTATAATTAAAAGTATTTTACGCATAAATACCTCTTTAAATATTTTCAGTTTCAAAAGATACGACTAATCGAACAGGATCAAATTCATAAAGGTACATAATACCATCAAGAAATTGCTCTAGCTTGTCGCTAGATGATCCTACATCTTGTGATGTAAACTCACCTATAAGATCTGATCGTTTCTCTTTGCCTTTAACTTGGCTATCAGAATAAACCCTAACAGTTAGTTTTTCAATATACATTGCTTTGAATCCTTTTTATCTGATTAACCAGTTAATCATTAGAAGTCTATGTTAACTACTGATTTAGATAGTGTATCATTGTATCCATCGTTATGTACACCAACTACTTTGTAATAGCAACACCTTCCTTTGGCATTATCATAATCAGTAGGTATACTAACAACATCAGCAGGATTTATTTTAAGAATAACAATTCTATCTCCACCAAATTGAGACAGATATTCTATTGAACAAAAATGTAAACCGGATGAGCAGGTTGTATCAGGATCATCCTCAACATCTCTGCGATCCATCTGCACAATAGAGCCTACTGAATTATCATTCTTACCTGTATACACATCAGTAAAGTTTGAATTTACTTTCTTGTATGCAAGGAAGCATCCATCTTCTGTGATAGGTAAAGAGTTATGTTCCATAAACCTATATAAATCTCTGATGCTTCTGCGAGAAGGATTGTCCATCATGTTCTCAAGGAAAGAACACATAGGATCAATATCAAATCCTTCCCTCATCATTTCAAGTATACGAACAGTTAATGAATTGTGTATGTCCTCACCTTTATATTGAACAATACCATTAACGACAGCAACTTTACCTTTACCATAACGTTCTACAGCAAGAGATAAGCTACATAGTTCCTCTACTTCATCCCAATCTTTATCAAGAATAGATTCATAAAGAGCATTCCAATTAGGATTATCATTACTCATTGTAATGGTGCGATGACTTTTTGTCACACCAGTAAACGTAGTCTTAGTTAAAATATATTGCATAGTTAGTTACTCCATTTTTCTAGTATTAATTCCACATCAGGCTTCATTGCCTGAAGGGTTTCAACTAATCCTTTGTTAGAATAACGAGAATTAGTTAAACTCTGCTTTACTATAGGATGTTTATCCCATACCTTACGAAGTTCTTTAGAGACTGTATCGGCATACTTTGTATCTTTTACAACTAGAGTTCCTAGTATACTTTTATTATCAAATTTAATATCTAATTGTTTATATAATTTATAATCTTTAATAAGACTATTAAGTATGTCATATTTAAACTCTATAGTGTTATCTTTTTTAAACATTGTCAAGAAGTTTCTTACTACTTCGTCACTATTCTTGTAAATAGTTGATAACATTAAATATTTATCTACTTGTTTTCTGTCACCTAACTTTGATAAATGTTTCTTGTAAACTTTTTCGTAATGCTTATTAAATGGTGTCCATACTTTTATGTACTTCTCAAGTCTACGATGGTATGTTCCCGGAATACCATAGATAGGTGTCGTATCTCCTAACTTTCTTAATAATGATGCTTGTTTTCTAAACACACCACCCTCAACATCATCACAAAAACCACGAAGTAATTTAACATACACACCACCATCTTTCATGTCATGATCTACCTCCTTATCAAAAGGATACCAAGGTTGATCGGTATATAGTTTTAGTTTAACAGGACGAGGGGTATTTGAATCCCTCTTCTCAGAGGCTGGTACAGGCAAAGTAGATACATCGTAGTAGGGTGGGTTACCAAGGTAGTTTAATAGTGCTTTAAACTCGCTCTGAGAGGATTCTACAAGCACAATATAACTCTTAGTACCATTATAATTATTATCGTAGTGCATTTTTATAGTGGATGGTATTTTTAATCTCTTCTTATCAGTATCAAAATAATAGAATACATATTTCTCTAATCTATTTACTCTCCATGAATGATAGTGATCTAATTCTTGGAATTTAAAGTGTTTGTTTTGACATGATTCCTCATGTATATATTTAATTTTACCATTAAAGAATGGAGATAGATCATTCCTGCTTATAGGAATAGTAGTATTATGAAGAGGTTTGTTTTTATATTCTAATCCCTCTATAATTTGAGTAACAATTTTACTATTTCCATAAGTAAAACCTTCATACATTTTATGAGCTTTGATAGATGCTTCCCATAATGAATTACAATTCAGTATATCTTTACTAGCAGATATTGTCATATCTTTCTTAATCTTTAAGAGTTTATTCCTGATGTTAGTAATAGTAAAGTTAGAGTACGAAAGTGCTTCTCTATTCGCAGAAACTTCTAACTCTCCTATGTCAAACCAAATATTCATATTAACATTTTTTATAAACGCTAAGAGTTCATCATCCATACATGACTCTAGGTTACTTCTATCAATAGGATACTTTATCTGTCCTTGAATAGCGTTAACCTCTGATGAGTATGTTGATTTGTAAACTTTCCAATCATCTGAACCAATCACTACTTCTCTATCATCATCAAATTCTAAACTAACATTACACTCAGGGCGTGGATTATAATGTTCAAACAAAGCAGTAGCCTTACGTTGAAACTCACCAACATCATGAGTATTTACAGGAATAGTAACTTGTAATCCATTCGGACGATTAGGTGTATCAAGTGTGGATATGTGTGCTATCTGTGGTTCACCTGCTTCATCCACATAACAACTAAACAGATGAGATTTACCATGCCACCTACCCTCTACCTGATACTGGTCAGCATAGGCAAACCCTGCCTTACTACCAAGACCAAGGCCACCTATCATATCATTAGTATGATTCTTTAATGACTCACCATATGTAGTATACAGAGACATGATGTCATCAAAAGATAGACCTATCCCTTGGTCAAAAACTTCAAAGTATGGTTCGACAACAGTAGGTAGGTGTACTCTGTAAGGCACATGCTCCTTACCTGCGGCTGTGTGTGCATCTCTGGCATTACAGGTTAGCTCTCTGATAACAGCAGTAACCTTGTCAGAGTACAGACCATCACTTAAAACTCTGAACATATGTGATGATGCATTAATCTGAAAAGCATTGGTGCTCTTAAGACCATTGGTTTGAATAAACCTTTCTTCATTTCTTATCTTCATTGGTTGCTCCTATGAAAGTAAAACATTTAATAAAATTATTATTCCTTTTATAATTTCCAAAAATCAATCTCCTTTATTCTAGTTGTTGTAATAATTACCACCAGTATGGTGCTTCTCTGCTACGTTTCCACTCTGCAAAGTCAGACTTGTCTGCTTTGTAGAACTTACGATAAGCCTCGATTGGATTATCAATAGCCATAAGTTTAGGGTACGCTTTCATAGCTTTAGCAAAAGGTGTAAGTCCAATCCAAGGTATGTTTACAGGGGCTGTATAAAGAAGATCTTTTAACAATTCCCATGACTTATGTGTTTTGTTAAAGCGATACTTAAACTCTGAAGCTAGTTCTTGAAATAAATTATAATGCCATATGTAATTTTCTGCTGACTTCATAGTCCACAAAGTACATGGATGCTTGGTATGAACAGCTTTATATATAACATTATCATATTCAGGTAGGCGGTAATGTTTTACCATACTTTTACCTGACTTTGATAGTGCGGTGTACTCTTCACCATCAAGTAAACGATGTGCAGTTGATAACATCTGAGCAGATTCCACAATCATTTTAGGAACGTGCTTGTCACAATGCATACGTGCAGAAATTTCTGGATTCTTATCTAAAATAAATATATTCATTTGTTATCCTATTACTTTTATTTCTTTTGCGGTGCAGTCTTCTTCATAGAAACCATTACCTCTATGTGCCAGAGGAAAAGCTTTTGCTTTTATCTGAGGAAAAGGTAGAGCTTCAAAGTTAAAGTATATCTGTATACTGTGTGTTTTGTCATAAGTGTATACTTGTATACCATCATCAGAGGTCATTAGCTCATCACGTAAAGCTTTATCTATTTCTATTCTACCATTAGACGTATAGCCTTCAAGTTGTTTACTTAAAGTTTCAGTAATAGTTTCTAATAACTTTACCATTGTTTCACTCATATGATCTCCTGCAGAGTCTAAACATTCTTCAATTTCATGTATAGTATTACGCATACTCTGCTTTAATACTTCTATTTTATCTTTACCAGATTTTATCTTATTTGATATAGCTTTATCTAAAGTATTCATTTGTTATTCTCCTCATATTCTAAAGTGGACAGCCAATCATCCCACAATGACTGCAATTCTTTTGGCATCTCGTTATCTACACGCACCAACTTTGGGTTGTCGTTCCACTCTACAAATATTTGTGTATTAACTATAGAACGATAATATAAATTTTTCATTCCACATCTCCTAGTGTTTTAAATAAGCGACTGTCTTAACAGACTTATCCCAACAAGCACGACAGTCCTTGCACTTGTGATCCTGATCAGGTGCTTTACATCTGAAAACATCAGGATATTTTTTACTATAGAAAACATCCTTCGTAAATACTGCTGAGTTATGTGCAGTATCTATCACCTGATTAATATCTTTGGCAGACTTACGGACAACACAGTTACCATGTCTGCTTAGATTGTTAAGATGCTTCTTAGTACCTTTCACAGTCCACATCTTAGTAGGTATCCAATGCTTTGTATTCTTTGTCCTTGACACCACAGCATTGATCTTATCAATAAGCTTTGGATGGTATACGTCACCGCTGTCAAACCACCTGAACAATGGATCATCAGATAGTAAGGCTACCATGTCATCAACCCAGCCATCACGCTTCCAATCCTCTGAGTTGTGTAGTCTTGGTGACTTGACAGTAGGCATATTATAGAAACCCTTCATTGCATAGCATCCCTTGCACACCTCTGCATCTTTAGATCCGGGGCAGAACTTGCCACCAGCAGGGATAGACCATGACTTAGCTGGCATCTTAGACGTTTGTGATAACTTAATCATTACTTCACCTATACTTTTATAATAAGGAAACTACACTTATAACAACAATAGGTACTATAAATATACTTAGAATTACTAGTACACCTACGATAAACTCTACTGTATCTTTGATAGACTGAAGATCATGATAGTCTAAAAGATTGTTTGGTTTACCTATCATTTCTTCAGCTTCCAATATATCTTAGGGTTACGTCCTTCAACTTGTGATGTGATAGACAGAGAGTTAGGATCAGGATCTTGCTCTCCTACATAGTGCCATGTATAACCTGCTTTAACATCCTTCTCTGCCTTGTTAAAAAATTCTTGGTTGTCTGCCATAAACAAAGAACCAATTACTACTACTACTATAATAATCATACTTAACTCCTTTTTGTCATTAAACTTTTAAACTTATTCTTATCTTTAATCAAGCCTACTGCTTTTCTATAATCGAGTAGACTATCTCTACGCCACTTAGCTTTAGTCTGATACTCTTTAGATAAACTTTCTAAAATAAGCTCACCTTTTTTTCTTATTTTTTCATCTTCACTAGCCAATAAATGACCTGCTTGTTCAGCTCTAAATTTTGGATCTATATCCTCAAGTTTCATATTACTTTACTCCTTTGTAGTTAAAACATACCAACTGCAAATTGCAATTAGATATATTGATATGGTATACATTATTATATCTTTCCACGCAACATATCCGTCCATGTTATACAGACTAAGCAATATGCCAGTAGTTCCAGTTATAATACCTAATATTATTAATAATTTTTTAGTCATATTAAAATTCTCCTTGCCATAATGATGGATGGAAGTTGATCAGGTAACCATTACCAATGTCCATAGCTTTGAACAAATCTCTACCATCTTTCTTCCATACCTTGTTAGTGTCATCGTCTACGATATAATATGTAGCAAAGTCTCCGAAGTCTTCTTTACGAACTTTATATCCACCCTTCCTTAAATCTTTAATAACCTTTTGAGTTACCTTTTTAGTCCATACTTTGGTTGTCATACTACTCTCCCTTGTATTTACAATGTGCATAAACAGAACTATCACTTGACAGTATCTTATCTGCTAGTTCAAGACAATACTTCATACCACCATTGGTTGTGAAAACTACTGTCTCATACTTAGAACATGACTTGTCTGCACACGTACCAAGCCATATCACAGTCAGTATAATATTAAACATACTTACTTCCACATTATACTTGTATCTATTCCTAGAAATTCAAGAGCTATATGAAAACAAATTATAATAGCCGTTGAATATATTAATATACTCATTAAATCAAATTTCATTTATCTAACTCCCTATCTTTAAAAAAATCTTCAGAGTCCTCATCATAGACTAAATACTCTTCCTCATTATCTTGCCTGAGTTTATCAACTGCATTCTTTAGATCTTGTTCGGCTTGTATTGTTTTTGACATGGATTGTTCCCAAAGCTCGTTTATAAAATTAACCATCATTTTCTTCCTCCTCCTCACTACTTGGAATCATGCCACAACTATTGTAACAATAAGGACAAGGTATATCATAACAACCATCAGGATGGAAGCGTTCTAATTTACCTTCGCCTTCACAATCTGGACACACTACGTCAGTCATCATATAACCTCCAGTTATTTTAGTTTACTGTAAAGCCTATGGCATTGTTGAAAATTAAGCTACTTGTTTTTGAACAAATGCTTGTAAATCGTTAACAGTTTTTAACGCATTGCTATTCTTTGCCTCAAACTTTTCAGAGTTTGAAAACCTAGCAACTACATTGTTGATTGCTTTTAGTACGTCGTCGGTAACATAAATCTTTATTTCGCTATCCTTTGCCATGCCGTCAAAGAAATTATTTTTAATAGCATTAGCAACGTCTACACCGGTTTTTATTGAAGGATCTTTAACAAACTTCTTTTCTTCACTAGACCAGCGTTGATCAGTATAAGCCTCTACCCATTGGCGATAATATTGACCGCCAATCTTAGCAGTTAATAAGGCTTGTAAAACTTGGTTTAAAGGACCATGATCCCCATGCTTAGCATAGTGATTAATGGCAAAACACGCACACTTGAAAATGTTTGCTTTGCCGTTTGTTAGTTGTCCAATACCAGTTTTTAAAAGTTTTGCGAATTCTGCTAATGTTTTCATACCTATTGCTCCATTAAATAAAATAAGCCATAGGCTCAACAGTAAACTAAAAAAGAATATGAATACATATGCTTAGAACATACAAATATGATAAAGATACGTTTAGACATCCTAATAAAGAGCCGTCCAACGCCCATATCTTTGCATTGGTTACCCTGACTTACAGACAAGGCTCATATAATGATATGACTTGTTATTGATCTTATAGGCTAAATACTTGCTATCGTATCGCCTATAAAATTTCCACCTTAAATTGATGTATTGCATGGTTAAAGCACACCAGCATATGTAATTTTCGTATGAGTAATTAAACTCACAAATAAGTCTCAAAAAGAAACTTATTTAAGTGTTTAATCAAACTGCGATAGAAACAACTTTGCTTATGCGTCTACCCTTGGCATTATATCCCCATTTTCTAGCGTTTGGAATGGGGTTAAAATGATCAAACTTAGGGAACGCATAGCCTCTGGAATTGCCTTGAATTGAAGCTTTGTATTTCTTTTGCAAAGCCTTAATTCTTTTTTGTTCTCTCAAAGCAATACGTTCTCTTTTGCCTTTACGCATTTTTGCCTCCATATATAGGGCGGTTAAAAAACACCTGCCGAATTGAATGCAATAATAAGACTTTATTTTTTTAAAGATTGCAACAATTATTTTCAATAAATATGAAATTAATTTAAAAATAGCAAAATATGTGACATAAACAGCACACTTTTATAAAGTACACAAAAAAAGTGTAATAGTCTAGAATAGCTTTTAAGACGTTTTAAAGGGGTATAACTTTTTTATGAAGGCATATTATCTAGAATTTTAGAAGCCCTGTGTGATCATTTGAGAGCAATGCAGGATTATATTAGTATTGTCTAATATATGAGAACATAGTAAGAACTTGTGTAGTTGGCATAGTTATTGCATGTAGTATGGTTGGCATAATAATTGCATAGGGTTATTGAGTACTAATTAATTGGCATAGTTATTGCATATCAATAAGTTGGCATAGATCTTGCATAGTTGGGTAGTGTCTCAACAACACACAAAAATTATGTAGTATCTTTATAAACTACAAAGTTGCTGTGTAGTATACATACTACAAAGCTTCTGTGTAGTTTCTTGTGTATACTACAAAATTTTAGTGTAGTTTGTAGATCTGCATAGGGCTATGTAAGGGGGGTGGGGGTAGCTTTCTATTCATAGAACAGACACTAAAATTATCTCACAGAAATTCTCAATATCGGCTCTACAGTCCTACAGAGTGTTGTATATATGTCACACCACAGAAACTAATCTGTCCTTTAATGTCTATAAAAAAGGTTGACAAGATCGCTCTATTAAAGTATAATAGTACTATATAGTATAACTTAAATTTTTAATTATTATTAATATAAAAAACTATTCTATTATAAAATTAACTTAGTTCCTATATAGTAGAGGATTACCACAATATGGCTGACAAAAAATTCAAACCGCACATGATGTACTCTAAATCAGGTAAAGGTGTAAGAGCTAAAACACATAAAGAACATCTGTCTTTAAAAGCAAAAGGCTACACTCACACTAAACCTAAAGCTAAAAAGAAAAAATAATGCAAAGTACTTTATTTCTTTTATGGGACTTAGTTATCGAAACACATACTATTCAATTATTAAATAATAGTATTATGACTTCTTTTTGTCTTAGTTAGGTAGAAACTTAAATGTATAAAGATTCATTAGGCAGATTTCTTACTTTGTGTCTTTTTCAAGAAAATTATGAACATCAGAATAAAAAGTACCCAGCAGTATACTCATTAAGAGATCCTGATCCAAACAATCCAAATCAACTGCCGTCTTTTAAGAAACTCTTTATGGATACCAGAGACATCACAGGTTATAAAGTAGCCATGCAGGAGCTTGGCAGCTGGGAACATATGCAGAAGTTATTTAAATCAAAATGGTTTATGGTTCATTTTGTCAAATGGGTTGATGAAATGGAAGTAATGCTCAAAGCAGAAGGACTTCTTAAAATACAAGAACACTCATTAGGAGAAGGCTCTACTGCTTTTCAAGCTGCTAAATACTTATCTGACAAAGGGTGGGAACCCAAACGTGGGCGTCCGACAAAGGCTGAAAAGGCCAAAGAAGCTGCAAAAGAGAAAGCTCTTGAAGAAGCTTTAGAGGATGATATGGAAAGAGTTTTACGTGTCGTTAAATAAAATAGACGAGATAAGACAAGCAGCAGAACAGGATCTTATATCTTTTATTCATCTTGTATCTCCTAAAACTGTTCTTGGTTCATGCCACGAACAAATGATAAGATGGTGGACAAGACAAGATGCTTTATCTCATCAGTTAGTTTTGTTTCCCAGAGATCATCAGAAGTCTCGAATGGCTGGTTTCAGAGTAGCATGGGAGATAACCAAACGTCCTTGGATCAGAGTTCTTTATATATCATCTACCTCTAACCTTGCAGAAAAACAATTAAAGTTTATTAAAGATATACTTACCTCAGATATATACAGGCGTTACTGGCCTGATATGATAAATGAAGAAGAAGGTAAACGTGCCAAGTGGACTAACTCTGAAATCGAAGTAGATCATCCTAAGCGTTCAGAAGAAGGAGTCAGAGACCCTACCATTTTTACTGGAGGACTCACCACATCTCTTACAGGACTGCATTGTGATATAGCTGTACTGGATGATGTGGTTGTTTATGAAAATGCATATACTAAAGAAGGAAGAGATAAAGTACAAAGTCAGTATTCTTTGCTAAGCTCTATTGAAGGAGCTGATGCTGAGGAATGGGTTGTGGGAACCCGATACCATCCGAAAGACCTGTATGGTGAATGTATGGCAATGAGGGAAGAGACATTTGATGAATACGGTGACATCAATGGCTCAACACCAGTATATGAAGTATTTGAAAGAGCAGTCGAAGACAGAGGAGATGGAACAGGAGAGTTTCTATGGCCTAGGCAGTCCAGAGGAGATGGAAGATATTTTGGATTTGACAGGAAGGTCCTTGCTAAGAAGAGGGCGAAATATCTTGACAGAACCCAGTACCGTGCTCAGTACTACAATGATCCAAACAATCCAGAATCGCAAAGAATAGGATCAGAACTTTTTCAGTATTATGATAGAAAGTACTTGACAAGAGATTCAGGTATATGGTATAATAAGGGAAATAGGTTAAATGTCTTTGCTTCTATAGACTTTGCCTATTCTTTGTCTAAGAAAGCTGACTACACAACAATTGTAGTTGTAGGTGTATCTGAAAGAAATAATATATACATATTAGATATTGAACGTTTTAAAACAGACAGAATATCAGATTACTTTGAAGCAATACAAAGACAGCATATTAAATGGGACTTTCGTAAGATACGTGCAGAAGTTACAGCTGCTCAATCAGCTATTGTTAAAGAATTAAAAACAACATACATTAAAGAAGCAGGTCTTGCTCTTACAGTTGAAGAGCATAAACCTAACAGACACAAAGGTTCTAAAGAAGAAAGAATAGCTGCAGTACTAGAACCTAAATACGAAAACATGTCTGTCTGGCATTATGAAGGTGGAAACTGTCAGATACTTGAAGAAGAACTTGTTCTTGAAAATCCACCGCATGATGACGTTAAAGATGCTTTAGCTTCTGTAATTGAAATAGCAGTTCCACCTACAGGACAAAAGTACTACAGAAAAAAGTCAGGAAATATTCTGACACATCCAAGATTTGGAGGGGTAGCAGTACGCTAATGGCAAGACGTAAAACATTATCTCCAAGAGATGAATTTGGTAATAGGTTTGTAACTTATACCAACACACCACAGGAAGCTATTCTGGCTCAGCCTGACCTTCGCACAACTAAACAAGCATCGCAAGAACAAAGACTTAATCGTGTACAAAGTGGTGAAGACTTTGGCCCTGCTTCTACTATTGATGACTTTTCAAGTGGTTTATATGATAGTACATCAGATAAATATGATGATGCAGATAATCTTATGTCTCCTATGAGCGAAGGTTTTAATGCTGGTAAGTTTCAGCAAACTTACAATCAAGCAGCTAATGTTGCTACTGTTGCTAGTTTAGTTCCCGGTCCTATTGGTATAGGAGCAGGAATAGTAGGAGCAGGACTTAGATATGCTGCTTCAGAAATGGAAGGTGCAAGAACAGGACGATCAGCTTATGATGTACTTGCAGATAAAGCAAAATCTGCAGTAGGCATGCAGACTTCAACAGACAGAATGAGAGAAACATCTATTAGAAGTTTTATAAACCAAGAACAAAAAACTACAGACTTAGAAGACGTAGCAGCAAGACAGGCTGCAAGAAGTCAAGCAATAACAGTACAGCAATCTATTGCTAATAGAGGTTTTATAAATCAAGAACCAACAGAAGCAGGATATAGATCTACAGGTAATGTAAGAGGTTCTCGTTCAGGTGTAAGTGATGTAAATACAGGAGAAGGAAGTAGAGGAGGTCTAGGACCATCAACAAGAGGACCTTCAGCAATTGGTTATGCTCCTTCTTTAGAAAGTGGATATAGTGATCCTAGTGATGGTTTTGGTATAGGTGCAGATCCTTCTGAAGGATCAGATAATGGGATTCCATAATGGCTGGTAGAACTTTAGATATAACAGAATATATAGGCACACCAGAAGCTCTTGCTGCTCACATTGCTACTCAGTTTGATGATTGGCAGCGTATGCGTTCTAGGTGGCTTGAGGAGAAGAAGGAGTTACGTAACTATGTCTTCGCCACAGATACCACCAAAACTACCAACGCTACCCTTCCTTGGAAAAACTCAACAACGATTCCCAAGATCTGCCAAATACGTGATAACCTTCATGCTAACTATATGGCTGCTCTTTTTCCTAATGACGATTGGCTTGTTTGGGAAGGAGATGATGAAAACGGAGAAGCAGTTGAAAAACGTAAAGTTATCCTTGCTTACATAAAAAATAAATTAAGAAATGCAAACTTTATTAACACAGTTTCTGAAATGGTATACGACTTTATTGATTTTGGAAACGTAATAGGTTCTACTGAATATATAAATGAAGTAAGAGAAAATATGGAAACTGGAGAATTTACTCCGGGGTTTGTAGGACCAAGAGCTGTAAGAGTTTCACCATATAATATTGTATTAAATCCTTTAGCTACTCATTTTGAAAATAGTCCTAAAATTATCAGAAGTGTAAAGTCTCTTGGAGAAGTAGCAGCTGATATTGAAGACCATCCAGAAATGGGATACTTAGAAGGAGTCTTTGAAAAGATTTCTGAAATAAGAAAATCAATTGCAGGATTAAATACAAACGATGTACATGAAGCACAAGGTATTCAAATAGATGGTTTTGGTTCTTTACTTGAATACTTTCAATCTGGCTATGTAGAAATTCTAGAGTTTCATGGTGATGTATACGATGTACAAAAAGAAGAACTTTTAAAAAATCATATTATAACTGTTGTAGATCGTTTACATATTTTAAGAAAAGTACCTAATCCGTCTTGGAGAGGACAGTCTCTACGTCATGCAGGATGGCGTCTTCGTCCGGGTAATCTTTGGGCTATGGGTCCATTAGATAACCTAGTAGGTATGCAGTATCGTTTAGATCATTTAGAAAATCTTAAAGCAGATGTGTTTGATCTTATTGCTCATCCTGTTTTAAAAATAAAAGGACATGTTGAAGCTTTTAATTACGGACCCGGAGAAGAAATCTACGTAGGTGATGAAGGGGACGTAGACTTTATGAGGCCAGATACCACCGCTCTTAATGCCGATCTACAAATAGACCGTCTTGAAGCCAAGATGGAAGATATGGTTGGTGCTCCTAAGCAAGCAATGGGAATCAGGACTCCGGGAGAGAAGACAAAGTTTGAAGTTCAGACTTTAGACAATGCTTCCTCCCGTATCTTTCAATCTAAAGTTTCTTACTTTGAAAGAAATTTTTTAGAGCCTTTACTTAATGATATGCTTGAACTGGCTCGTAGAAATATGGAGATTAGTGATGTGGTCCGTGTGGTGGATGACGAGTTTGGTGCTGCACTCTTTGAAACAATTACTCCAGAGGATCTTGCCAGTAGAGGTAAGCTACGTCCTATGGGAGCTAGACACTTTGCAGCAAAAGCAAATCAATTCCAAAACCTTAACGCTTTAACTAACTCAGCAATTTATAATGATCCTGCAGTTAATACACATTTTAGTGGAGCTAAGTTAGCTCAAGTAATAGAAGACTTACTTGATATTGAAAAGTTTGAACTTGTTTCTCCTAATATACGTGTGGCTGAACAACTTGAAACACAACGTTTAATAGACACAGGTGCTCAACAACTTCAAGAAGAAAGAGTTGCTGCTGGTGGTCCACAAGAACTTCCACCAGAAGAAGGAATGATGGAATGAAAATTAAAAAATTAAAACCTACTCCTTTTAAGCCTAAAAACTTAAAAGGTATGATAAGTAAAAAACATAGTGCAACAAAACGTTTAGCAAAAAAACTTAAAAAACTACAAACTTAAAGGAGAAAAATATGCCTAGAACTTCAAAAGGAACATCTTACATGGCTAAAGATAAAAAGAAAAAACCAGCAAAGATGGCAAAGAAAAAACCAATGAAGAAGAAAAAATCTAAATCAATGTATTAATAAAGGAGTGTGCAATGTCCCGGACCAAGAGACTTAGCACGTTATGGACCCAACATATAAAGCGTAAAGAAAACGAAAAAAACGAAGACTACAAAAAACGTAAAAATGATTTTGAAGCTTACGTCAGAAACTCTAAAGGTATTCTAGAAGTTTTAGAAAAAGCAATTGATAATAAAATAAGTGAAGCAGAAAAATCTAAAGAAGAAGATTATGATAAAGCCAGTTGGCCTTATCTAATGGCAGACCGCCAAGGCCAGATCAGGGCTTTAAAATACATAAAGGAGACCATCCAGTTATGAGTGACATATTTGAAGAACAGACCAATTCCTCAGCAAGTACGCAGACCACAGGGTCTGTTGCGGAATTGGTCGGTGAAGGTAAAAAGTTTGCTACTATAGAAGACCTTGCAAAAGGCAAAGCAGAAGCAGACAAGTTTATCGAGCAATTGAAGAAGGAACAAGCTGAACTAAGATCAGACCTAGATCAAAGACTCTCAGCTCAAGACCTTCTTGAAGAAATTAGGAAGGAACGTGAAGCACAACTTCAAGCATCTTCAGCACCTTCAGAGGGGAACACCACTCCTTCGTTAGGACAAGATGATATTGCCAACCTAGTTACACAAACTATAGAGCAAAGGGAAACTCAGCAGACCGCTGAAAATAATATTTTAGCTGTAGACCGTAAAATGAAAGAATTATATGGAGATAAAGCTCAAGAAGTAATGCTTCAAAAAGCATCAGAGTCTAGTATTTCTATAGATTTTTTAAAAGACATTGCAGCAAAAAGCCCTAATGCTTTTTACAATGTTCTTGGTTTATCAACACAAAAACCAACTACACCTACTTTGACCACAGGTACAGTTGACACATCTGATACTCAGACAAATACAAGTTCAGGAAATACTTGGGCAGACTTTGAAAAAATGCGTAAAGAAAATCCTAAGTTATACTGGAAGCCTGAAACTCAGATGCGTATTCTAAAAGAAAAACAAGAACAAGGTGAATCATTTGGAAACAACTAACGTTTATAAGGAGAGACTACTATGATGGATACTGGTAACTCAGGTCATCTGATTCGTTCAGAGGTCTGGTCTAGCCAGTTGAAGGAAGTCCTTGAAGATGAATTGATGGGACAAGGTTATGTGAATTGGATGAATGAGTTCCCTGATGGAACTACTTTTACAATTCCTTCAATTGGTCAAGCTCAGACTGATGATTATACTGAAAATTCTTCAGTACAATATCGTGCTCTTGACACCGGTGAATTTCAATTCACTATTAATAAATATAAGTCAAGTGGAAACTACATCACGAACAAAGCCAAACAAGATGCATACTATATGAATCAATTGGTTAGTTCTTTTGTTCCCAAGCAAGCCAGAGCTATTATGGAAACGCTTGAGACCGATATTATGGCTTTATCTGGCTCACAAACTTCAGCTAATACTAACTCCATTAACGGTGCAGAACACCGTTTCTGTGGTTCTGGTACAAATGAAGTTATTACTGTGGCTGACTTTGCCAAAGCTCGTTATGCTTTGAAGAAAGCTAACGTTCCTGATCGTAACTTGATTGCTATTGTTGACCCTTCTGTTGAGTATCAAATGAATACTTTGACCAACATAAGTAACATTAGCAACAACCCTCGTTGGGAAGGTATTATTTCTTCTGGTATTGCTTCAGGTATGAGCTTCCTTGCCAACATCTATGGCTTTGATGTTTATACTAGCAACTACTTAGCAGATGCTAACGAGACTATTGGTGGTGTAACAACTGCTGCTGGTAAAGCTAACATGTTCTTCTCTGCTGACTCTACCGTCTTGCCCTTTGTAGGTGCATGGCGTCAGATGCCACAGGTTGACTCTGAGTATAACAAAGATAAACAACGTGAAGAGTATGTAACTACTGCTCGTTACGGAGTTGCTTTGTATCGTCCTGAAAACCTCGTTTGTGTTCTCACAGACACAGACCAAGTATAAGGAGGGTTGAACTATGAGTGCTAATGAATTCTGGACAAATAGTGATGGCCTAAATGTACGTTTTGGTCTCGAAAAAGGAGCAGCTGCTAAAGAAGGTGCTCTTAGTGTAAGTGGTGACGAGAATCAGGTAGTTGTTAATATTAAGTACACCGATGTTACTAGCTCTGATGCGTTGGTTTCAACTCATCCAACAGCTGGTATTCCAAGCGGTGCTGCTATAATTTCAGCAACCTTTCACGTTACTACTGCATGGACTTCCGG
>VTLG01005768.1_pt1 | contig 42431 bp, 24 predicted proteins | sample 4694571 | NCBI WGS metagenome assembly VTLG01 (sample SAMN12604809, study PRJNA352737) | marine metagenome | biome: ENVO:00000447; feature: ENVO:00000209|ENVO:00000569|ENVO:01000036; material: ENVO:00002151; isolation source: viral sequences binned using virsorter ...
TAAATCCTCCTTCTCCGTCCATTCTTGATGGGGGTACATTGAGCGACCTATATAATTTCTTTTTGAAGTACTCAATATCCGTGATCTCTCCAAGGTTTTGACCTCCTGGAAGAGTAGAAATTTCAGTACCTCGTCCTCCTTCTCTCCGAGGTAACCAGAAATCTTCCAACATTGCCATGTACTTCTTGTCATCGCGGATCTCCCCAGTGTCGGCATTGTACACAAGTTTATTCCGATATCTCATCATTACATCTCTGAGATATTGCTCCGCTTTAACTTTAGGTAGATTACCTACATCAATATAGAATATTCTCCTTTCTGGAGCACGAGATAATCTGTAAATAACAAGACTATCCTCAATCATACGTAATTGATTGAGAGATTTAATCGCTTTATGTAGATACCCTAGGGTATTTCCTTTATTTCTATCTACAAGTCCTGAAGTACAATAAGTAATTGCATCTTTAGCAATCTTAATTCCATTACTTCCACCTATTGCATTTATATTTCCTGTAGGGAAAGTTAGCTTAGGATTGTAAATAAAGAATTCTTCAAGTTTTGGCCACTCAAAGTCCATTGGATTATCACTTTGAGGTATAGCAGATTTTGCATACTTCTGTGCTTCCAATTTCTTTTCTTTACGTACATAACGCATTTTCATTGCGTCAATATAACGTAATTCTTGTATTCCTTCGTGAGGAGCTTTTAAATCAATTATTTTATGATAATAGATTCTACCGTCAATATACCAATTCCTATAAATCTCATGACATTTTTTATCAAAATCTAATAGATCTTTTATATACTTAAACTCTTCTCTAATTTTATTTTTAATACCATCACTAGCATTTAAATGATCAAGATCCAATTCAACAGGACTATCATTTGAGTCAGAAACAATTGCTTCATTTATAATATCTTCAATAGCACTATCACACTCAGGGTGTAATGCCATTTCGCGATATCTTTTAATAAGATCAAACTCAGTACGATATATTCCTTCTAAGTCAACATAAGAACCAAAAAAACCAGAACTCATGTAATGATCTACACCATCCTCGTCATTAGGAGGAACAGGTGAAACTGCAGTCGGTGAGAGTGGTTCGGCATCCTCTATTGAGAATCCAAATAACTTAGACATGATTTATTGATATTCTATATGTTTATTTAGTCTAGCACGAAGAACTAGATCGTGTCTACTTTTCCCATTATACTACAAAAAACCCCTAAGTAATACTTAGGAGTTTTTGAGGTTTACTAAAAGTTTTATTCCTTAACCGTTAGGAGATCCTGCTCCTGCTAAGCTGAAGGACTGAACTTGGAATTCAACAGTGAACTCTTCTATAGTATCGCCTGTATCGTAAGATAAGTCAATAGCTGAAACCGACGTTGGGAAAATGTCGATCATTTCATATTCTTTAAGAACTACGTTTGCATCACCGGTATTTCCTGTGCTGCTCTTTGTAGATCCTCTACCCAACTGGAATACTTTAGCATTTGTCATATAAGACTCTGGTTGAGTAGCACCCAAGTTGTTATCCAACTTAGCGATGATATTCATCCATTCCTCAAATGCATTTCTTAGTTTGAAATCTTCGTCGTTAATAACTGTTACAGACCAAACATCAATTGTTCTGTCTCCAGCAACTTTAAAAATACGACCTCTAAATGGAACATCTATGTTCGCAATGGTAGAAGCAGGAAGTGACGCTGCTTTACACATATATCTGAAGTTGTCAGCGTCCCAGGTAACTCCACCTGGAAGTGTAGTTAATTCTACCTCGAACAGATTCGGTCTTGCGCCGCCACCTATAAGAGCCGACTTAAAATCAGAGATTGATTTGTTTTCTCTGGTTGTTGCCATGGTTTCCTATCCCCCTGTGTTATTTAGATTATAAAGTTAAACTCTACCTGCCACTTCCTCGAATGCAACACCAGTTCTGGTGGCAACGAAGGAGAGAGTTACGAAGTTAATAGACTTCGCAGGCTTCAGGAAGATGTCTGCACGGAATTCATTATTATCGATAACATCAGGTGTGTTATTTGTAGTATCACAAACAACTAGGAATCCGTAGAGTCCTCTCTTCGCCTGAACATCACGAAGGTATGGTTCCACAATATTGCGGAAGTTTGCTCTTGTCAACTCGTCGTTAAGTTCAAAGAGTTGAGCTTCTGCTGCTTTCTGCAATGCTTGCTCAACAGTGAGGAACAAGCGACGAACGTTAATTCTATCGAATGCAGATGCATAACCAAGAGCAGTCTTATCACCAAAGAGGAGTGTTCCCAATCCAGGTTGAGTAATAACTGCATTAATCCTTTGAGGATAGAGTCTGTCTCTTTGTGCCTTGTTAGGATTGTATGCTAATTTAACAGCATTGTTGATAATACCACGTTGCTGTCCAGCAGGTGAGAACCAAGGATAAGCAGTGATATTTGTGCGAGTCATTAGACCAGCGATGTCACCGTTAGTTGGAACCCAAACAAACTTATTATTAAACCTATCATAAGTATACTTGATACCACTATCAAATACACCATAAGATGTAGAAGATAAAGTACTGAAGTACTTGATGATATTATCGGTTTGAGTGGTTGTGTTAGTAACACCAACTAAGTCTGCTTTGTGTGGACCAATACAGGCAACACAATCTTTTCTATCAGCAGCAACAGAAAGAAGATATCCTGCTTTTGCCTGAGAATCATTTACGTTAGTTAGACCAGGACCCATGATAAAGTAATCAACTTCTTCCTCATCCTTATTATCTAACTTACCATAAGAGGTGATCAAATCTCCAAGAGTTGCTTGCATTCCAGTACCAATACCAGCACCGTAGTCATTACCACCTGTTAAGATATAGGTTCTAGCACCAATAGCACTGAATGTAACACCCTGTGCATCTTGACCCCAAGAACCATCTGATGTAGTAACTACAGTACAATCTGTAGAGAATCCAGTTGCTCTTGGTGTTGTATCCCAATAAGCATCAGGATTGCTGGAAGGATCTCCACCTGCATAAATCTCATCAGAGAAATCTGCAAGATAACCTTCATACCAGATCTTCTGAGGAGAATTAACAGCAGAGATAGCATCTTTTGCTTTAGAGATGCTTATATGCTTCTCAAGAATGTTTCCTTGAATACCAGTAACTTTTCCTAAATCGTCAACGATAGCAATGTTAATTGCATCGTTCTTACTGTCTCTATCAAGGCAATACTTGTTAGTAGTGGGCTTAGGTGCCAAAGTCTTCCAATAAGTTGTTGAGTTGGTTAAACCTAAAGTTTGTTGATCATACCAGTCAACAGCAGTTGCAGGTGTAAATGCAGCAACAGCAGAAGATTCAGTAACAACACCAGAGTTGTTTAAGAATCTGATACTAGAAGAAGTGGTGAAGGATGCCCAATCAGTTCCTTCGTCATATGTAATTGCTGTTTCTGTTCCAGCACTGGAAACTCTAGAAACAATCTTAACATCGAATGTAGAAGCACTATTAGTGGAATCGGTTGTTACACCAGTAATAATACCTTTTAGATAACCAGTAAAGACCGAAGTTGTACCTGATCCAGGAATAACTAAGTCTGAGAGAAGTGCGGTAACAGCAAAACCGATATTTGCACCAGCAGTCTTAAGAGCATCAGTAGTAATACCAATGGTCTGGTCTGCAAGGTCATCAATATAGCAAACCTTTAAACTATTTGCCCAAGAACCAGGAGTCTTCGCAGCAAATGTATATGCAGTATCAGTTGTATGATTATTAATATAATCTTCGTAGTTATCAATTCTTGCAGTACCTGTCATCGTAGTAGATGCGATACCAACACCAGCATTTGCATTTCCTAGGTTATCTCCAGCAGTTCTAACTACTTTTAATACACCACCATAGGAAAGAAATGAAGATGCTGCTAACCAGTACTCATTTTGTCCGTCTACGGTCTTTGGTTTACCAAATACTTTTATAAGTTCCTCTTCGTCGGAAACCTGTGTTGGTTCATCTACAGGTCCAATTGGAAAAGGTCCAGCGATTGCTCCGATATTATCTAGAACGTTCTCAGCTCTTCCTACTGTAAGATCAACCTCCCTTACCAGTACTCCAGGAGATAATTGTGGAGTTGCCATGCTTTTTTCCTAATCTCAGTTATCTAGAAATTATTTATTGTTTTTGACCTTTACGACAAGTATTCCCACATATACGTTCTATCTCCGTATTCATCTGCCTTAAACCACCTATCTCCATCATCATCTACAAATGTCCCTTCATCTAATCCATCATCCATAAATCCAAAGGGTGCCATATCTTGTTCTATAGCATTCTTTTGCTCTTCATATAGTCTTTTTCTTACATCTTGATCAGTAAGTTCTTTAAAGTAATCTGTTTGTACTAACCATGCATAGATTACTAAACACATTGCAAGGTCATCATGACACCCTTCTTCTGCTTCAAATGAATTACTTTTCTGAATGAATGTTGTCAATTCACTCATGATATCATAATCACATGAAAGAAGTTTATCAGATTCTATTAAAGTTTTAAGATTAAGAGCACCAACCTTCTTAACAGTTTTGGACATCTTAACTCCAAGTTGAGTTTTCTTACCAGAAAATCCCTGACCCACAACCTGACCTGCTCTTCCTCTCATAGAACACATAAGAATATTCTTATATTCCATGTCATAATTTAATATAGATGCTACTTGATCACCTATATCATTCACTTCACACATTATAAATGCATCGTTATAACTCTTTCCAACTTCTCCAATAATACTTGGAAAAAGCATGGGTTTTATTTCATTATTCCTATACTTTGCTACTACTGAATGAGGAAACTCTGTAATATCAATTACAACAAAAGCAGAATAATCTTTATTTACACCTCGTGCAACGTCCACAGTCATTACATAATCATGACCTTTTTGTGGATCTACATAAACATCTAAACCAGCACTTCTAGTCTCTGGTTCTTGATATATCATACTCCTCAATTTACTAGGAGCAATAAGAGTATCAACAGATCCTAAAAACTCACACTCAAACTCAATCTTAAATTGTTGTTCTGATGTGTTTGCAATGGTTTGCTCTCTCCACACATCATCCCTTCCGGGAACCTCAGACCAATGTACGTCTGTGGGAACATATTCATTCTTACCCCTTTCTGCATCATGCCAATACCTATAGAAATGATTCATCCCGTGAGGGGTAGAAACCATTATGACTTTCGTGCTTTTACCAGAAGTAATAGTAGGATAAACAGAGGCAAAAAACGAATCAGCAATATGATTTGGAACGAATGCAAACTCATCCAGAAACAGGATGTTGAAAGACATTCCTCGAACAGCTGAGGCAGAAGTTGACGCAGCCAAGATTCTGGAACCATTTTCTAACTCCAAACTACCTTTATTCCAGGATATAATACCCTGTTGCATCCATTTAGGTAAATTCTCATACGCAGTCTGTAATCTACCTAGCAAATCTCTAGCAGTTGCTGCTTTGTTTGCAAGAATACCTATATTAACATTATCATTAAATACTGCATAATGCAACAAATATGATACAGACGTAGTAGACTTACCAGTCTGTCTAGGCATCTTGCAGATATTAAATCTATTCTCGTGAAATTTCCTAATTAAACCTTCCTGAAAATCATAAGGTTCAAAAGGTACTAAACCTTCATCCAAACTAACGATCTTTACATGCTGTCTAGCAAAATAAACAGGATCATTCTTACAAGCAACAAATTCTAAAATTTGATCCTTAGTAAATTCTTGTTTGACATTCGCTTTTTTTAATAACGGATTACCTAGGTAAACCTCATCCATCGTTGGCATAATCAATCTCCTGCTTGAAGAATCGGCTCCCCCGCATCGTATTCAGACACATGATAACTCCAAAGTCTAGCACCAGGATATACCTTTTGCATCTGGTCTATAACTTCCTTTCTAGAAGGTTTCTTAACTGATGGAAAAAACATCTGAATAACAAATGTCTTTCCTCTCCATGCCAAATGAATTTGTATTATGTTTCCAGGCTTATTATAATTAGGCATCCTCCTCACTTCTGACAAATCCTCCCATTGGATATTGTTATAAGTGGGTTTAAGAGGCTCTGGTTTAATAATATCAATTATCTCCGCAGATAGATTTCCATTAGCATCTTCTATCTTTACAGACTCTTCAAATTGACTAAAGGATTTCATTGAAAGAACGCAGGTCTCCTTAGGTATTTATTAAACCCAACGAGTAACTGTCAATTCTATAGAATTATCAGTCATTTCCCATTCCTCTTGAACCTCAAATCCTTCTTCTTTTACAGTGTTATGAAGAGTTGCTCTGGCATATTGTTGAGTAAGTTTATCAATGAATCTATTAACAGGAACATCTAGATCCCAAGTATCAAGTTCAGCAACTAACTCATAAGTTTCTAAATTCTTATTCCATCTAAATCCAATATCATTCCTAATAGCAACTTCTGCATGAAACTCTGGATGCTCTTCTGCATGAGATGGATTATTAATAACCAATGCCTTATTTTCTTCCACATCATGTCCCATGAGTTGAAGTGCTTCAATCAAATACGGTCTTTCTTTAATTTTGGTTTTGATGCATGTGAAGTGAGACATCTTCTGTTTGTTTTTGTTGATAGTACTCTGGTTTGTGTTCGACTCTTTCTACTACTCCTAATCTCTCCTCAATTCTTTTCGTGAGATTTTCACAGTCAGTTCCAACAACACCCATAACTTCTTCAGTTACCGTGCCATCTTGTCGAATAGTAAATTTAATAGACTGTTGTGCCATTTGTTACATTATATGTTAAGTTATTTATCATCCCCCGTTTCCACCACCATTGCCACCCCCACCGTTGCCGCTGCCACCATTACCATTGCCAGAATGGCCATTGCCATTTCCGTTACCGTTATCGGACCCATTACCGTTGCCATTTCCATTAGTAGTTTGATGATGATGTCTTCCTACACCCCACCAACGTCCAGTGGTTTTGGATTTGCTGATTAAAGGAACACATGCATTTAATTTCTTATCATATCTCATACCATCAGGACATGTCAACTTTTCTTTAGTTGGTGCAGCTTCCTTAATATAATCTCTAAACTTTTTCATTAGAGGTTAGAAATTGTGAGGTTATTAACAGCACCCACACCAGCCCATGACGTTCCATTCCACACTTCTAATTGACCACTAGTAGAATTAAAAATAAGAGCTCCTGTAGAAGGATCAAGTGCGTCTCTTTGTGTTGTAGTCATTAATGGCGGATTTAATGTTCCAGTTGTTCCTGTTACTTGAAGATCAGGTACTTGGATTACACCATTTGTAGCATCTAAAGTAATTCCTGTACCTACGTTTACTTTATTATTAGTTCCATCAATAGTAATACTAGATTGTCCTACAGTTAAAACACCAGTTATACGACCATGACCCTCAACAATCAAAGCAGTATTTCCCATTCCAGTTTTAACTGCACCAGTTGCTGCTGAAGATGATAAGGTAGTAATACCAGTTATAGATAAATTACCAGAACCTCTTATATCTGATCTAGCAGTAATAATACCAATAGAATCAATGTTCTTAACGTCTTCAGAATAAGTAGTTCCGCCAACACTTATACTACCATCAAAATAAGCAACTGTATCTACTGTACTTCCAGTACTTACATATAACTTATAAGAAGCATTTGGATCAGTTCCTATACCTACATTCTTAGTAGTACTAACACCAACACTACTCGATGCCCAAGTACCAGCAGCACCTGCAGATCCACCTTCAGAAGGAACAAATAATTCTGAACTAGTATCCCAGGCTAAAACCCAATTGTTAGTTTGTATACCTGCTCCAACATCAACATCCTGCATACGTGCAAGAAATACTTCACCACCTCCACCAAGAGTTGCTATCTGTTGTTGAATTCTATTAATAAAGAGTTTATAATGATTTTGGAGATCTTCTAAAGTTGCATAATTTTGATCTAATGGAGTAAGAGGATCTGAATTATCTGTATCAGGTTTAATATTTAAAAGACCTTCATTTATAGTAACAGATCCAACCTTAAGTTTGGGAGATATTTTCTCCTCATATATTTCTATGATTTCTTCTAAACGATTAACTTTATTAATTAATTCAGTTCTTACCTTAGATAAATTTTTCTCATTAGTTTCAGTAACTTCTTCTACTAAAGTATCTACACGTAACTTATTTACAATACCTCTAAAATCTTCTTGTAAATCTTTAATATGCTTTTCATTTACAGCAAAATCTATTTTCATCTCTTTAAGTTGAGATGATAATTTCTGTTCAAAATTAATTACAGTAGGAACTACTGTATTCTTCATCTCCTCATAATACTTAGAAGTACTAGTATCTAAATTCTCTTGCAACTCACAAATATTTTCTGTGAGAGTGTCTTCTATATTATCAATTCTCTTAGAAAAACCTGTTAATCTCTCTTCATATCCATCTAGTTTCTTACTTTCAGCAACTTCTCTTTGTCTAAAATCTTTCTGAAGTGCATCATATGTATTGGATAATTTAGTTAAATCCTCTAAAAGATCCTCAATCTCTTCAGTTTTTTTAATTAAATTTTCATTTAATTCAATCTCTTTATTATCAACTCTTTCCTGAAGATCCTCAACACTCTTATTAATAATAGAAATTCTGACACCCATCTCATTGGATATCTCTTTAATTTCTTTTTCACTTTTTATTTTAGTCTCTACTAAAAGATCCTTGTACTTAGGAACTTCTTGACCAACAAATTCCTCAAATTTTTCTTTTATATCATTAATATTAGACTTATACTGATCTTCAATTTCATTTGCTGTATCACTTATATGAGAGATTCTCTCCTCAACATTTACTTGAGTTTCAGCGAAAAATTTCTTATATGAAGGTAAAACCTTCTCTATTAAATTTTCTACCTTACTACCAATACTTTTAACTTCTTCTTTTACTGAAGAAACCTTATTCTCATTAATAGACTCAATATTTTGAGTTACCTTAACCAAATTAGAACGTATCTCATTATGAACTCCCTCAACTTGAGAAGTCAAATCATCTTTAAAATTACTAAACCTATTATCAACTCTTGTCTCAGAATCTACTATTAATGTTTTATATGCAGGTACTTCTATACCTAAAAAATTATTTACAGTAGATGATAGACTAGCAAATTCTTCTTTTATATTTAAAACACTCTTAGAATTTAAAGTCTTTACTTTATCCTGGACATTCTTTATTGATTCTTCTACAAAGAAAAGATGTGCCGTCATGGCCTCATCTAAATCTTCCTGTTTAATAAGACTATCAATATTTTCTCGTATCTCTTCTACATTCTTTGAGAGTAATTCTACCTTAGCAACATTAGACTCAAAAGTATCAAACTTATTAGTAAAATCAGAGATTGTCTGAATGTGATTTAGATTGGTCTTAAAAACATTAAATGCTTCATTAAGATTCTCTATCTTTTCAGGTGCAGCAACATTAAGACCCTCCTTAACCTCATCCATAGAGGTGGAAGGACTCTTAATATAAAATTCTGACGGCTTCTTGAGTGGCACCTAAAAATACTCCATCTACAGTTATATTTATTTCAGACCTTTTTGGACGTTTCTCCTTTGATTAATTTTGCAAGGTCTGCAGTAGATCCCACAAACAAAGCATTGTTAGTAACATTAGTTGGGCCTTGCTTATCTTCAGCATTAACATCCTTTAATTTCTTCTGAAGATCCATCAATTTATCAGTTGCATCAGAGACACTTTTAATTAATTGTCCTGCGACTTCATATGCTCTAGGCATTTCACTTTCTTGAGCAAGTTCTAAAATGCCATCAATTGCTTCTTGTCCTTTCTCAATTATACTATAAAGATTACCTCTTGTATACTCATAATCTCTAGTAATGTCATCTTTAGTGAGTCTATCAGGAGCTGGGTTTACCCTCTCAATAGACTTCTTTTCCTCTACTACTTCTGGAGTGACATTAAAAGTTTTATCTAATTTTGTAAATTCATCTGCCATGATTAATCAGTAAATCCAGTAGTAGTACCATCAAATCCAAAGTCATCTCCCTCTGGGATCAATGCATCATCAGTATCAGTGATAGACTTGACTGGATCTCCCTTGAGGTGAGAACCAATGGTTGTACCATCCATTCCCCTTGTAACTACTAAATCATTACCACTCTTACTCTTAACAAATACTTCTTCCCCACCAATATCAAGATAACTTAAAGTAGTGCTATCAGCAGTAATTCCACTAGCATCATCCACCTTAATTACTTCATCTGCAATTGCAACATTGGCAGCTAAATTGGTAAGAACAGTTCCCTTATAACTCTTAAGTGCTCTTGGAGTTACAGAGTACTGAACATCTCTCTCAACACTCTTAGCACCACCAGCAATGTATGTAACAGTAGACTTCCTGATGATATCCTTCGTAGCAGAAGAAACAGGACCGAACATGTATGTCTTTGCAGTAAATCTTAGAGTATAAAGAAGAACCCTTCTCTGAGTAAAGTCTCCTTCATAATCATCCTGCATTGTAATATTTTCTAAGACAATAGGAATATCTCTTTTCTCTTTAATTGCTTCTACCAACTCAACTGTGACATTATATGCTGGTTGGAAATAAGGTAATATCTGTTCAGTAATTTGCAATGCATCATCATTTAACTTACACATAATAGCAAGTTCAAATTGCATATTATAAGGAACTGGCATATATGCCTTTTTAGACTCCTCTCCAGTAGTAGGATCTTTTACAGTAAACTGTTGAGTAGTAGTAACCTTTCTAGTAGGATCATATGTAAGACCAGTAAACTCAAAAGACATACGTGGCAAAGTAATTGCAGTTGCCTTATTAAGATCAGGAGTTTGAGTAAGTCTTGCTAAAAACTTCTGGGTAGGACCATAAGCCAAAGGAACTCTTACAACGGAACCTTCATTCTTAACGGTGATACCATTAAATAGAGTACCAAAAGAAATAATGGTCCTCCTCAAGATTTCGTTATAAAAATATTCAAACATTGTTAAATTCCTACTATATTATATTTAGGGCGTACCAAATGGGTTCTGCTCAGTGAAGTCTAAAATAGAATCTGCCTGTGTTTCGATATTTAGGTTATCTGCAAATCCATCATCCAATGGATCGAGATCAATCTTCCTTAATACACGAGAAGCACTAGATGCGGTGCCTACAATAGTCTCTCCCAGTATAAATGTACCAGTGATGGAGGCTACCTCTAATACGTTTGTAGTAGCATCCCATGTTCTCATTCTTGCTTCACATCCAGAAGTAGATCCTCTTACCAGTTCATTAAAGATAAAGTTACCCTCAGAATCTGTTGATGGGGATGCAATAGTAACAGATATTGGTAGGTCACCGGCGGTATAACCAGCACCAGCATTGGTGTACCTAATAGACTCAATAGTACCAGCAGCACTTACAACAGCAACACCAGTAGCAGTTGTACCAACACCAGTAGCAGTAAAGGATAGCGGAGTATTAAATGTAACAGTTGGAGTTGTTGTACTAAATCCACCACCACCGTCGGTAACAGTTACAACACCCAAAGTACCATCACCAATATGAACAGTTCCTATGAATCCACTTCCTGATCCAGAAGCAACTGCAGTAACTGCTATACCAGGAGCAACAGTATATCCAGAACCTGGATTAACAATAACAATACTCTGAACCGACTTCATATTAGGTGCAATGTTATCGGTACATACAGTCATTCCACCCTGCATTTCATGAACTGAACCAATACCAGTTACTCCTGTTGTTGGAGCAGATCCAAATCCTACGTTTGGTGGATAGATGTAACCACCACCTCTGTTTGCAATAACAACCTTCCTAATACCACCTTCAGTTACAATACCAGTGTATGCCCATGCTGTTGCACCTGTACCAACCAAGGTAAGTGTTTGTGTTGGTCCAATAATAGTATTAAGACCATCATCTGTAGTACCATCATAATCATCTCCGACCAACTCATCATCAATTGCTTCGATACCAGTATCAATAACCTCATCCTCGTAACGGAAGAGTTCACATCTCAAGGTATATACATACATTTTCTGGAGCTGATAAAATGGTTTTTCATGCTCCACAAAAGTAATTTCAAATAAACGATCTCCTAAGGGAAAATAAATTAAATCACCCTCTTTAGGTCTAGTCGATAACTTAATATTAGATTCATTCTTTATTAAAGGTGAAATATAATCCTCAAATCTTTCTCTAGAAATAGTAAGAGTTATTTCATTTTTTTGCTCTATACCAAACTTTGACAATATAACTGGGTTATCTCCATACCCATCATACGTATCAACATATGCTTCTAGTGGATACGCATCATCAAATCGTGATTGAACTACCTCTCTTATAACAGTATTCTCAGTCATGTACTTGCGAGGTAAATAATGCACCTCAACACCATACATCTTCAACTGTTCGTTGATCAGACTTTGGACTAAACTTTGTTCAGATTTAGCACCTTGTTGGAAGAAAGGATTAAGCACCATAGCACTAACCTATCATATCCAGTGGTGGCAATTCATAACTATTGGACATCATTTCTCTAATCACCTCTAAATCTTTTTCTGCATCATCATAGATTTGCCGTCCATTTAATTCAACACCACCAGGTAGTTTAACTCCTTGGAATTTTAGTAAATTTTGTCCCCATTGCCTTTTCATTAAGGCAACCAAATATCTCTTTAAAAATGAATCATTCCAAACTCTAGCGTAATCGGAAGGATTTGTTGCTCTAAAACAATCAATAACAAAGAAATCACCTTTAGTTACACTTCCCCAATCAATATCAAGATATAATCTATCACTTCTTTGATTAAATCTTATCTGTTTTTGTGTTGTCAATAAGAAATTAATATCCTCAAGATAAGTCTTGGTCATTGCATAAGTCAATAGTTCAGTAGAACCCCAAAAATAAATGTCATTAAGGAATAACTGATACTTAACACTAAACATGTTATTAGTAACAGTATTAGACCCATCAAAATGGAATATCTTTGTTACTCCAATAATTTCATCAGGAACTTGTAAGTAATTACTATTCTCATAAAATTCAAACGTAGTACTTATACCAGCAACAGTAGTAGTAACAGTTTCTGTAGTTATTCCTGCTGTAGTTTTATTAGTACCACTTTTCATAGTGGCTTGTCCCCTATCAATATCTTGTTGCGATATTTGATATTTTAAAAATGTGGGACTGACTCCATCGAAATGTCTTTCCTGAAAGAATTGGATGGCATCATCCATTATATCTTCGCACTGTTCATCCGCCAGGTTAATTTCCAGCACAGGAGCTCCTAATTGACGGAGAGCATATTGCTTTAATTCAGATCTGGTTGATGGTTGGGACATTTATATTATACCTCTACAATATTTAGGATGGAGCAGATGAAACACCAGTATATACTAAAATATTCCCATCTATCATATTATAAATTGTTCCTCCACTACTCACCAAAACATTATAAAGATATCTACCTTGAGAAAGATTATCAGTTGCAGTAGAACCTAATGCTAATGTAATTTTACCAGCCGTAGTTACTCCCACTGTAAAAGTTGCTGCAGGGACAGTTGTTGCTCCAACACCAGCACCTTTTTGTAATTGAGAAGAACCACTCCAATCACTAGTAAATCCACCGTTAGTTTGACTGTATATAGCGTTTGATGTGTTATAGACATCAAATGTAGCGTTAAAATCGGCACCAGTATAGATGGTCAAATTTGAGCCTACTGGCACTCCAGCATCTGGATCAAATGTTATCTTCTTAGTTGCCATGGACTAATTCCTTAAGTAGTGATTTGATTTCGTTCATTTCACTTTTTAAACCATCAAGATCATTTTTCATAGTATCAAGACTTTCATTCTTTGCTTGCTTGGATTTTCGAGTTCCAATATAATGATTATAATCAACGTTATTCACATTAACTATAGATCCTGTACGAGGATCTCTTGCGAGATCTTTATTACCCTCAATTTGATAATTTTCCATATTATGCTAAAGCAATTGCCCTAAGATCTTTAAGTCTAGGAACATAAACCTGACTAGTAGATGTCATAATAATCTTTATCCTATAGGATTTAAAGGATGGTAAATCATCTTCAGTAAAAGTATATTCCTTAAAGTGTAAGTTTTGAGGAACAAACCCATAATCATTAACTTTTTCAATGAACTTATCAGATTGCCCATCACTCTTATCTGGTTGAATGATTTCTCCTCTTTGATTGAGGTTCTTATATCCAGGGAAGGGAACAAAGATTGGCTCGAATCCCATACGATCACTAATAGCATAGAATGCACGGACATCAGCATCTTTATGAACATGAGCATCAACTAGTATCTTGAGTGATGTAGCATTATTCTCTAAAAGAATTTCTTTAGAGATATACTGACATGCAGTTGGATCCTCAAGAGGATTATTTACTCTACTATCAGTTGCATAATCATGAATCACTTTATTAACTCTATTATTAGTAAGAATTGTATTAACTCTTTGAGAATCAATAACAGGACTTACACGAGTATCGACGGTATTGAGGTATAACCTCATTTGCATTGACTTATTACCAGGAACTGTTGTTAAGTTAGCATCTTCATTAACTTTAGATGCAACTAATCTAGGAGTAGTTAAGTAATTTGTTTGATTAAGAGAAATAGCCTCAAAACCATTATCAATCCATGGGATCTCAGCTCCACTCATACTTGTAGCAGTAGTGGTTCTTAATTCTCCTGTAAGAGCAGTGCCTTGTACAGTAACTGCACCAACTTGTGGTCTAATAACCTCAAATGCCATATTCTGAGTAGCGAATACCTTATATCCACCAGAAGATTTACTCTTATTAACAAATAGTTTAGGATACCCTACATCATTACTTCTGTCATCGTTAGCATCATTAGCATCAAACTTTGTAGACATATCCAACTTAACGTGATATGAATCAAAATTAATTGGATCAGTTAAAGATACATCTGAAAGAGCATGAGTCTTATTAACTCTTGCTAGGTTAACTCCACCAATTTCATACTTATAGACTGGTGTTCCTACTGGATAAGAAAGAGCAGGTCCACTATCAACCTTAGATGCAGATCTTACAATATTACCACCAATTATATTACCAGCAACAGAAGTATACTCAATGATTTCATTACCAATTCTCAAGAATCCACAGTTAGTAGTACCAACACCGACATTCTCGAATGAAGAGAAGTCAGAAGCATCTTCTACAGATATAGATCCAGTATCTCCAAGATTATATGCAACTGCCAACTTAGTTGGTTTAATATCTGATTCTACACCAGAAATTGCAACTTGGTTGTTGTTAAAGTACATTCCATGGTTCTTATGATTAACCTTGATGTGTAAACCATCTTTCTCAGGGACTTCTCTAATCCCATAGGTAGAATCTATAGTAACATCACCACCATGTTCATAGTTAAGTTCTCTCACTGTTCCATTACTCTGAACATACATCATAGTATTTGCAGATCCTACAAGGAATTCTCCCTGTACACTGTCAAGAACTAATTCACTTGTATTACCAATAGAAACAACTGATAATCTTGCTCCACGTCCAACAGAGTTGAGACCCAAAGTTGTAAATCCAACAACGTCACCAACTTGATATCCTGTACCACCATTTACAAGAGTAGCAACTCCAACAGATCCACTACTAATGTAAATATCTGCTTGTGCTCCATATCCATTACCAGTTATAGTAATTAGATTAACTCCACTAAATGTCTTTGTTCCATCAATAGGAGAATATCCAAGACCAGCATTAATAACATTCAGAGCAGGTCCCGCTGCAGTACCAGCAACCCCTGCCAAATTACCTGTAGCAAGAGTTCCCATTTGATATACAGTATTTCCAAATTCTAAAGTGGAATCTGCTGTTGTAGTACCAAGTCCGACTCTAACTTCCTTAGATACTAATTCTAAAGGATTAGGTAATAACTGAGGAATCTGTTTATTTCCTTTCGTCAATTCTGGGTTGTAGAATTCGACTGTTCCTTCTTCTACAAAGTCTGCTCTATAAAGAGTAAACTTAAGATCTTCCCACTGACTTGCTTCCCATGTAGAAGCATTCTGAGACTTAAATAGTGATCCCAAATAAGGCTGGTTAGAAATGAAGGTTTGAGTAATAAGATCTTGCTCTCCAATTCTCGAAATATAAACACTATACTTCGTAGAGTTAGATGCCAAAGCAATTGCATACTCTTGTCCACCCTCAACATAAACTGGTGCCTTAAATTCTACAGAAGTAGCAACTGAACCATCACTTGAGGTTTCAATATCAGAAGGATCAAGAACTACTTCGGAGAAAGGAAGAATATGTTGAGTTGGGAATCCATTCTTCATAGTTCTCAATTGGAAAACTACTGGAACATCCATGTCATCCTTAGAACGGAAAAATATATCACACTTGGTTAGGAACACTCCAGTTGCATCCTCAACTAAGAATGACTGTGCTAGAGGGTCATACCAACCAACAACTCTAGTTCCAAGATCTCTTTCTGCTATTACATTAGAATCAACTACTTCGGTTCCAAGACTTCTATTTACATTTCTTTCCTGGAATTCCTGTCTTTGCTCTAGTCTAGCATTTCTTACAGCAATAATATTTTCCTGAACTGTTTCCATGGTTCCAGAAGCCGTGTATGCTTCTTCGGCAATGGTATTGCAGTTATCCTGATCATTATCTTCATCATTAATCAAAGTAAATGTTTTTGTACCAGTCTCGAATCGAGGATGATTAACATTATTAGGATTAGGAATATAGTAACTTCCAATAAGGTCTGCACCCAAATCAGAAATTAACCTTACATCAGTAATAGTTGCTTCTGCACCAGATGTTGATCCCTTAAGAATCATATCAGTTGCAACAAGTCCAAAAAATTCTCCTTGTGCTTCATTAGAAAGGGCATACATATCCACATTTAATGAATCTGAAGTGGATGAGTAAGTTGATGGAAGTGGTTGTCCAGTATAAGGATTCTCTGGATAAATCCTAGAAGGAACATTATAAGGACCTTCTTTATGATTAGATTGTGCAACTCTAAATGTAATAGTTGGATCAACTCCTTGACTAAAAGCATTAATAGGACTCAAACCAGAATTTATAAGATATCCTTTAACAGTTTCTCCGGTTTGGAATGTACCAGACTTCATTGATATCTCAAGAAGTTTTGGTACACAATACTTAGATACATCTTCGCCATCAAAGAATGCATACATTCTCGTAAGAGGCTTCATCTTCTTAGAGACGAAAGTAACATTTCTAGAACGACAATATGGAATTAGGTCCCTACTTACAACTCTATCACCTACTGAATGGTTATCCCATTGTTCAGTAACAACAGTTCTTAATCCACTTCTACTCTCTACACCAGTTTGTCTAGTTTCTCTTACAGTCTCCTGAATCGTTTGTTCAGTAACTTGTGCTTGCCATTGTGCAACGCCAGAACCACCATTAATCCAACCACCTACGCCAAATCTAGGACCCTCAATTTCTTGTGTACGTATTGATGTTCTATCAATAGTATCAGTTCCTGTCCAATTGGTTTCCCATCCATTCCATACAACAGGTGCAAATCCAGTTTGAGGATCTACATTCATATTATCAACAGCATTTCTCATCACTTCATTGAAGTTTCCTTCAGTCTCAATAATCTTAGCTTCTAATCTAGTTGTATCAACCCATGTATCGGAAGCAGGAGTCAATTCCATTGTACCCTGCCAGAAACTAATTAAGAAAGGAGTAACACTTTCAGATCTTGTACCAAATGACTGTTTAATATACTCAACTTCTGAATAATCAAGAGTTACAACATCATTTGCCTTTCTTACATTCAGTCCTTCAATAGTTGAAAATCCTAAATCTTCTGATTTATCGACATTAGTAACAGGACCAAACATCAAATCAATAGCATTGGTATAATGTCGTGGTCTTAATTGCTTAAACTTTCTATCAATACTATTGTTAATAGATAACTGTTCTTCTTGAGGTCTAATAGTATTAAAATCATCAACAAAGAAACCTGACTTATATCTGTTCATTCCATCATTATCAGGAATAAACATATTGGCAGTATTAGATTCTAATAAAGTAAGAGATGTATAATACTCAAGATTCTTGATTCTATTCTCAAGTTTCTTAATATCAATCATCCTATATCTCTTATGATTCAGGAAGCTAATATTAGCATCACCTACATTATAGAGATAAGGTGGTAAGGTAACAGTGCAAAGTTCTAATGCATCATCAACTGGGCTTGGTCTTTCTGGTCTATCTGAAGGTTGACCATAAACAACTTGGAATTTACCATCCTTTGTTAAGAAAATTCTATCAACTCTTCCCAAATAATGAGAGAAAGTAACATTAATAGCTTCATTAGATGCTAATATACTACCAGCAGAGTTACCTGCTCCATCAAAAGATCTACCATAAAATTCTAATGGTGATCTGGAACTTTCTGCGGTGGTATAATCACTAACTCTAGGTCTAATGTCGATCATATCAGCATTAGAAACACCATTAACAGATTTTATTTGCTTACTATAATTAAATTCTTTATAAGAATCTACAGTAGTAATATCTCCATCATCAGTAGATGAATAATAAGCACTAGTAAAGTAAACTTTTAATTGTTTCTTAGGAGCCTCTACGTCTGCTTTTCTCTTTATTCTACCAAAATCATAGAAAGTAGATTCTTGTCCTGTTGTAAAGGTATATTCAGTAGATACATCAAAACTTGGAACATCTAATGTAGTAACAGTTCCAGTTACCTTAGATTCATCAAAGTTTACTTCTTCACCTTCTTTGAAAACATTATCATTTTTGTAGATAAACTCAATTTGAGTAGCAGAATTTGCTACTTTTCCTGCAACAATAGCAATAGCATTAGACACTGCTCCTACTATCTTCTCACCAACTACCAATTCTGCAGTAGTAGTTGAGGAACTAGTAAGAGATGAAAGAATCATCTTCGGTGCATATGCTTGTCCAGTATCAACAGACTCAAATACACCATGAATATTCATGATATCAGGAGTATTCAGAGATATTACTTCATCCTGGACCCTTGTACCCCATGGATAAGAACCATATGTTAATCCATCATTAAATGTAGTAGTACCAATACCAGAACCTTCTGTATTAGACTTGTCTACAACTATAGAATTTACTCTCTTAATTAGTTTTTCTTTTGCTTTTGGCTTTAACTGCTTAACAGTAGTAACCAATTGTGCTCCAGTATCATTAGCACCTAAATTATAAATCTGCAGAGTCCTTACATCACTAAATTGGAAATCACTAGCATCTAAAGGCTCTATATTTCCATCAGATCTGATGAGAGAATATCTTTCTTCATCAAATGCTAAGAAACTTTCACTTGCTCCACAAGAAACAGCAGAAGATAATTTATTACTAGTAATATTAACTGTAAAGGACTTTCTAATAGAAAGTGATGCATTAGTTAAATCAACATCTGCTACATTAGTTGTTGGAAGTTGAGTGTAAAGAGTAGCATCTTCATTTGGTGCAAGATCTGTTGTTAGAATCTTAAGATCAGTTACAGTAACAACAGAAGTTGGTATATTACCAGCAACAATTCCGCTTTGAGTATGAACTCCAACTATAGAAACAGTGGAAGCAAATTCATTATCTGCATCAACAGTAACACCAGTTATTCTACCATATATGGGATCAACAGATATACTACCCTCAGTAAAGCTAACTAAATCTCCTGTTGTTACAAGACCAACAAAAGCAGGGTTAGCAGCAGATATAGTACATACTCCACTAGACTGTGCAGAGATAGTTGCAATACCAATAGAAAATTCAGTTTTCTGAACTATATCAGCAGAGAAAGTCTTAGCAGATCCAACAGTCTTATCATCAGTTGCAAATATTGATTTTACATCATTAATAGTATGAGCAGTAATTGCTAATGCAACTCTTCCATTCTTAATTCCATTAAATGAAAGTGCTTCATTAGAAATAAAATTACCATCTGTCTCATAAACTGTTAATCCTGCTCCAGCAGTAACAGAATCTTTAAGATATGCAGTTGCACCACTATTCAGACCTTTAATAAATGTAGGAGTGGAAAGAGTAGTTGGTTGGTTTAGGGTTATATTAGTTACTGTCTGTACATCATATAAAGAAATATTCCATTCATTGAGTTGTCTTATAGATTTATAAGATCCTGACTCCAAATGCATATCATAAACTCTAGCAACCCCAATCTCATTACCACCAGGACTTCTAGAACTTACTCCAACTCTTTGGTCCCTTAAACTTACAGTATAAGTATTACCTGTACCTACCGTAGGAGAACCATAAACATTATTAAGTTGGAAAGTTGGACCAGTATTATAAATTATTTGTTGATCAGAAAGAGTTTCTGTTGTTCTTGGTTTTGGTGCATCCAAGAATGTTGGTTGATAAGTTTCTAATTCATATCCACGAACATAAGCTTTACCAGGACAAGCCTTATAAAGCATAAGATCATCTGACGGATTATCTCCACCAGGAGTAAACTGACCTTCTTGATATACCCCTCTATTTCCAGTATTATCGTTTAAAGACTCTAATGCAGCTATATCAAAAGGACGAATAGTATAATCTCCAGATTCATCATATGTCCTTCGTGCCATTACATTGGACAAATCCTCATAAAATACACCACCGTTAGGTCCTACCCCAAATCCAGATCTGGTTATTGCCTTTAAAACTCCATTATTAACACTTGCTAATTCTACAAAATTATCATCATCAAAATCTTCTAAAGATTTTTTAAAAAGACTAGTAGTAATCTTTAATCTGTCTGCACCAGGTGCCGCATAATTATTATATCCCTGAGAATTATCATTAAGTGTTTCATCTAAATCAGGAGTAATTATTTGTTCCTGAACGTTTAATCCTATTCTATAACTTGGAGTTGCAGTATATTGATCAAGAATAAGTGTTTCTGTTTCTACATTAACAAAATTACCATGAATAAAATATACACCTTCCTGAATTTGGAAAGCACATCCTGTTGCTGTCGCATTATTTGCTAATGTTATAGCGAATGGAGAACCAGATGCAATTGTAGTATTACCTAATAATCCAGATGTAATGGTTATACTAGATGATAACTCCTCTCCATCAGAAAATGTTTGAGTTGAATTATTATTAGTATTAGACTGTAGATAGTTAATGTATAATGTAAGATTATTTCTCTCAGAATCTTCTGGAAGTAAAACTTTATCAACAACTGCTGTTACTCCAGAATCCAATCCAGTAATTTTTGTTCCAATTAATTGATCAACATATGCAGAAACAGGAATCCCTTGGAAATTATTAGCTAATTGTACACAATAATATAGTTGAGTATATCCAGTATTTCCTGGAATTACTTTAGCACCTTCTTTAAAGAAATGTTGACCAAATTTCTCAATTTGATTCTGTAATATAGATTGCAGACCAGTTAATTCTCTTGCCTGTACGGGGTATCCAGGCTTAAACAGCACCTTATGATAATCACTTGTCGGATCGTAATCATCAAAATATGGGGATACGTTTAAATTCGTTTGCTGTGGCATGATTACTTAGAACTGCAAAATAACTTTGATATCTTCTTTTTGGTTTTTAGACCTAGTTACGGAAGGTCTATTATCAACATAAACAATATTTCCTGAGTATTTTTTAACTTCAGGAGAAGCAACCCCACTGGTAAACTCCTGTCCAAGGTAATATGTTCTATTATTTATTGAGGTAGAGACACCTGTAAATGAAGTATCAATTGCTAAATTAGAACCACTAGTAGGTGTAATAGTTAAACTACCATTAGTTCCTGGAGTAGCAGTAAATTCTGTCAGATCAAATCCATAAGTGGGATCTGTTTGTGCTGTTCCAACAGTGTTGAAACCAGCCATTGTTCTGTCTTGCCAGTACTTTAAAACTCCAGTAGTTTGATCGTAACTAATACATCTTCCTACTGCAGTAGTTCCTGACGATACAGTTTGTGTAAAATAAGCATCAGCATCAAATGTAGCAGAACTATAACCAGTTCCAGTCAACCTTAATGCACTACATGCACTTGCTTTATCAGCAGCCAGAAGTGCTCCAGTTGTTGCTTTAGGATTTTCAACAACCCCTACTCTTGCAACTTGGTTCCCTGTTATGAAATCAGGGTTCTCTACATCGTTCTCAATACGTGAATATAATAAAACATTATACGCACCCAACTCCCTATAAACATCTGCACCATGTCCACCTGGAGGAGGTATAATAACATCAAAAGCAGGTCGAGTAGATCCAGTAGGTACACCACCACTTGCTAAATCAACGTTACCGTAAGTGTAATTCTGTCCTGCTGTAGATACAGTTACTTCAGATACCTTCTGATCATTATTAATAACAATTGTACATTCTGCGCCAGTTCCATCACCTTTGATAGGAACTTTCGTATAGGTGCTATTAGCAGTACCTAAACCAACACCACGATTAGTAATGGTTACGATTTTAATTGCACCATCTACAGCATTATCCCTTACAGAAGCAACATCAGAATTAGTAGACCAATCGGTAGGGGTTGGAATAAAGTCAGTTGATTCAAACTTTACAATATCACTAGGTTTAATAGTATAAAGATACTTCCACAAATATCCATCTCCACTAGTACCTGCTTTCTTAGGTTCTAGATCAGTAAAAGTTGGTTCATCTAAAGAAGGTCTTCCATTAGGGTTATCTGGATCCATTCCATTCTGGAGACAGATATAAACTCTATAATCACTATTCATTACATAATAAGTAGCCGCATATAGATTTGTTGCACCAGAAACCTTGGCCGTATTAGTTCTGCTGTAATCACTGCGGTACATATCATAAGTTGTTCCAGATGTCCATAATCTTCTTGTAACAACTTGTCTAGCATCTGAAGAATTAATTTTCTTCAACGCAATCATACTATCCCAATAATTATCCTCTTCATCAAAGTTATCCTTTGGTGAAGGGGGATTGGTGTCCCAGTCACTTTCGATATCGCCTGGGTTAGGTAGACCAATAAAAGAATAATATGCGTTTGCGGTAGATGTTACCCCAGAAAGAAAATTCTTCGCATTTAATATTCTAATCTGATCAGTTATAATTGCGGCCATTGTTTGAAGTTTTTATTTATTTATTAAGTAATTAGGTATAACTCTTAGATTTGAGTGGATTTGTCCTTCTAATGATAGTAGAAGTCGAAATACCAGTTGAGTTATTTGTGCCAATACCACTTTGAGTATAGGCAGTATAAGAATTTTCTTCAGAACGAGAAACTATAATCTTACCCCAACTATATGATCCTTGATAGTTGGAAGAAGTAATCCCGGAAGCAGGAGCTCCTGACATTTCCCCGTCAATCTTAGCAAATACCCGTTTAATATAAGTGAATCCAACACCGGTCACATTTATATATTGACCTTCACAGTCAGCAATTTCATAGACATTATCTGCGTAAGAATATCCAATTCCTATTGTATTATCACCCGTATCTACAGAAGTTACTCTAGTAGATCCAACACCAACATTAGAATCATTAACCATAAAGAAGTCACCAGTCTTAATTCCACAAATGGTAACTGCTGTTCCTGTAATAGAACTTTGTCTTAGATAAGAATCAAGTGGAATGAATAAATCAAATATAAGTTGTGTTCCACTAGAAATGGTTGTAGTACCAAATCCAACAATAATTCCAGAATCTCCTTCATAGGATCTTACAGTATCAGTTTCAGAAGTAAGTGTAGGTGGAGAGAAAATTACCAATGGAACACTAGTTTGTGTATAACCAACTCCTGGATTTGTAATTGCAACCCCTGTTATAGTCCCTGCTGCACCAATGGTTAGTGATCCCATTGCCTGTGTAGATGTGGAAACACCAGTAGTAGAAGCAAAACTTACGGTAGCAGTAGAATACCCTACACCACCATCAGAAATCGTAACTCCCGTAACTGTACCTCCAGTAGAAACTAGAGCAGTTCCAGCAGCACCTGTCAGTGTTTGTTGTGTAATAAGATCAATCTTATCTTGGATTGTACCACGTAAAGTAGCACTTTCATTTTCATTATTAGGATCAAAGAATGGTCTTACATTAGAAACATAGATTACAGTAGAACCAATTCCAACAGTCTTAATGCTATATGCAGTTGGGTTGAGATTTGCATTATACAACTCTCTATCCTTTCCTACCAACTCTTCATTTATAATCCTATCCTCAGTTTGCTTGCACCATACAACTGGTCTTAGTAAATCCTCATCCTTAGTATTACCAGGACCAAAATAAGGTACGGTTTGTACGGTATCTGTAGAAGTTACCGTACTTACTCCTCTTACATCTTCCTTCAGATAATAAGGTTCAGAACCATTCTCAATGGTAATGTTATCACCTTTCTTAACGGTTTCAATAATCTCTCTAGACTTAACATCAATTCCACCACTTCCCTTATAGAAGATTACTTTAGAAGTATCACCTACTTTAGGTGCTTCTGTAAAGGTTACATTACTACCACCATTAAACTTATATCCTTTACCAGGAACTTGGAGAATATCATTAATAAAGATTAAGATAACATCCTGAACATTAATCTTAGATCCCTTAGAAGATCTAATAGAAATAGTATCACCAGCTCTTTGTAACTGGAATACAATTGTTTCTCCATCAAACTTACTATCCCAATCATCAAGAGCTTCTAAAGTTCCTAATGACCATCCAGTAAAATCATCACTATAAATTTCATCAACAGTTAACTCAAATGGGTTATTAGTAAAGGATGAAGTAGTTGGAATTCCAGTGTTTCCGCCGAAAGGAACACGTAAAGTTTCTGTATTACCATAACCATTACCACCATTGTTAATTCTAAAGTCTCTTACACTACCACCCATACTAACGACAATATCAATTGTTGCATTAGTACCAACACCAGCAGCAGGAGTAACATAATCTAGAGGAATATTTGTATAAGATAGTGGTTCATCAATAACAACCTTAAGTGGTTTCTCAACTGTTCCACCTCTTGCATAATTATGTGGAAGTGTAGAAACTCCAGTATCTACAATGAATGAATAATTATCAACAATAGATAGGATATTTGATCCGGGTTCGGCTGGATCAGTCTTACTTGTGGAATTATTAACTGCTCTTGGAGCAACTATGCAAGGTTGACACTTAGCACTACCAACTCCAGTGTAATGACTGAGAACAGTGGAAATACCAATATTAACCTCAAATTGAGTAGTACTATTAACAGCCGTTACTACAGTACCGTTATATGTTGGATCACCTTCTCTTGGATACTTATGTCTAGTAGCATTACTATCTTTAGTACATGTGAAGGTCAAAGATTCTTTCTTAAACTTAATACTATCTCCAGCAACAATACTGTGACCTGCACCAACAGTCATTGTTAGAATACCTGTAGCAGCACCATAATTAGCAGCAGTAACATTATAATTGGTCTGAGTAGATGCTCCAACGTTTACAGTAATTGTATCAGTTGTAGTAGCAGATATAGAAACAGCAGTGTTATAAACAGGATCAGTTGTCCGTGGATATGTATGAATACTACCATGCTGATCCATATCACAAGTAAATGCCAAACTATAAGGAGTAAATCTAATACTACGTTCACTTGACAATCCATGAGAAGGTATTGTCATTGTCAAAATACCAGTAGGTGCATCATAAATTGCATTTTCTACAGCATGAGCAACAGTTGCAGATGTACCAACATTAATAGTAATAGTATCATCAGTTGTTGAAGTAATATCTGTAACTCCATATCCAGCGAGAGGGTCGGTGGAACGAGGATATGCATGGTTAGAACCATCATTATCCATTGAGCAAGTAAAGACGATACCACCAGTATCAATTCCAATAGTGTTACCTGTTGTAGCACCATGTCCAACTATTGTTAGAACTAAATCACCAGTTCCTGCATCATAAGTAGCATCTGTAGCAGTAGTAGTTCCAATACCAGTAACAGAAACACTACCAACACCAGAACTTACAAATGTATGGAGATAATCACCACCAGAAACTACAGCACTTTGAGCAATACCAATAAACTTGTGACCATAAGCACCGCCAGCAATAACTGCCTCCGTTCCTGGTCCAACAAATGTATGAGCATATTGATCAAGAGTCTTAGCAGCAGTCACATCTACAGTAATAGTAGTAGAAGTTGTTGATGCTACAGAAACTGCAGTATTAAATACTCTATCTTTATTTCTTGGATAAATGTGCTGATAAACACCACCATCTAATGCACATGTAAATGCTAATCCACTAAAGATTACATTGCTTCTAGAACCACTCGTTGATAAACCATGAGCACTGTAAGTAGTGACAGTCATAATACCTGTTGAGGTAGTATAACCAACAGTAGAGATACTTACTGCATCTGCATAATCACAAGTAAAGGCAATTCCACTTAACTTAATAGAATCTCCATTTGACAACCCATGAGCAGTAGCAGTAGTGATGGTTGTTATGCCAGTTGCAGAATTATATCCAACATTCTGAATATCTCTTGGTTTGTAAATTACATTTGTATTAGTAATTGCAATTCCTGTGATAGTTCCATTATTTCCAATTGTAGCAGTTCCATATCTTACAACTTCTGCACCAATAAGACTTGATGTTTGGATAGCAACCCGAACTGTTTGACCAATACCAGATCTATATCCAGATCCACTATATCCTATGGTAATAGCACTAACAGTACCAGCAGAAGAAACAACTACAGTACCACCAGCAGCAACTATAGGTTGATAACCCATACCTTCTGTAGAACCTACAGAAACAATTACACCACCTACAGGTAACTGAGAAGTATTGACATCAGAAGCAATAGAAGTACCTGCTCCAGTAAAGGTAATACTTGTAACACCTGCATTTTCACTTAAATCATAGTTAGATACAGGTCCTTGGAATACATCATTAAGGAGAATAATAGCATTTTCAGTAGCAATTCCAGTTACATCAGATCCAGAAGTCTTAAGATCGAAATCTGCTTTAGTTCCATTAAAGTCCTGAGCAATATCATCAAAGATATAGTTGTTATAATATGTTTGATTAGAAGTATCGGTTTCACCAGAACGCATAAAGACTCTACCATTAAAACTGGAAGAAGTTGCTATTCCAGTCCAATCTCTATCATCAGGTGGATTAGTTGTAGAACTTAGTGGAGTATAACCATAAGGTGCTTCAGTAAAGTTCAGAACATTCTCAACAATATTATAATTACCATGAACCTTAGTTACTAATGCTCCAGTAGAGTGTCCTGCAAGGGTTGTTCCTAACCACTGTCTTCTAACTCTAATAGCATTAGTAGTACCAACACCCACAGAGTCAATTCTCATAATTTCATTACCAACCTTAAACAGATCAGCACCAGTAAATGAGGTTAATCCGACAAAATAAACAATATCATCAGTAGTATATGCCTGTCTCTCAAGAGTAGTTGTAACTGCCGATGCAACAACAGGTGATTGGATAATATTATCCAAACTCACCAAGACCTTAGCATTCTGATCTTGAGCAGTAAACCTATGAGAAGTACCAACACCAACGGTTGTAATATCAACTGTTTCTGCAATCTGACGTAAAGATTTCTCAGCAGTAGCAGAGATCTTAATTTTATCCTCATTAATCTTAACAACAAATACTTCAGAAGGTAAAAGTGTAGTATTACCAACTCCAGCAAAACCATCTGTTGCTGCAATTCCAACAGCACCTGAACTACCTGTTCCTACATGAGTATAGGTGACCTTTTCACCAGTTACAAAGAAGTGATTTGGAATTGTAATAGTATCATTATCAACACTTACAATAGCATCGGAATCACCCTCAAAACTCCTATTAAAGATTGGTGTAGTTGCATGACGTAAATCAAATGCTTTCTTAATATCTCTTTCAGTTCCTTCATAATCACTATATTCACTAGTAACCGCACCATTATCAAATTCTATGTTTTGCTTGCTATCATCTTCAATCTTAAGTGCTTGCATGAACACTTGTGCCTGAATACCAAGATTTGCTGTAGGAGTACATAACAACTGAACTGTTGCTACACCAGCAGTAGTATCAGCAACTATTCTAGAACCTAATGTACCTATTCCAGAAACTCCAATATTACCATACTCAAGATCCATGGTATTACCACCATCATCCAAATTATAATCATCCATAACAAGCATTTCTGCCATGTTATAAGAACCATTAGTAGTATCTGTAAGTTGTACTATAAAGTAACCAGCATCGTAACCATCAACAGTAGAAGAAACTTGAGTAATATATTCTCCAATAACACTTGTTGTACCAACAGAAGCAGAAGCAATAGTAGTAGATCTAGTATCAAACTTACTGTGCTTCATAGTAAAGGTTCCAATTCCACTGTAATCTGAATTACCAATACCAATAGTAATTGTATTAAGAACAGCAGTGGTTCCAACACCCGCATTATTGCTATCAGGATGCCAAAGAAGTTGGATATCACTACCACTATATGCACATGAATAGGTTCCAAATCCAGTTGCATTATAATCACCTGGATTAGTAACTAATTGACCATACTCAGCAAGATCTATAGTACTTCCATCATGAATGATATTTAATTCATCAAACTCATATTCTCCACTAGATGTCTTAGATTGATCTGGATTAATAGAAACTAATACTTTTGCAGAACGATAAGTACTCGCAATCCCTACAATTGCAGTAGAAGCATCTGCCTTAGCTGCTGTTGTACTATGAGATTCTATTAATGCTACACCAACAGAGGTAGTACCAATTCCAAGATATTCATCCTCTAAATTATAAGAAACACTTGTAAGATGATAATCATTAACTTTATAATTTCTTGGATAAAAACGTAATTGACCTTTACCACCAGTAATTGCAAAATCAAATGCTCCTAAGTCATATACATTACCACCATTACCATACTGGTTTAAGTATCCAAACATATAGTCATGGATTACAGTAGTAACTAATAATTGTCTTTGACCGGTAAATCTCTTATCCTGAATATAATGGAATGTCTTTCTTGATCTTGTAGTTGATAGATCAAATTGATTTGCTACACTATAACGTGTCGCTCTAGGACGATGATTAAATGATCCACTTACATCATCAATCGAAAGAACTCTATTACCAACAGATTCATCATAATCCATTAATATCCTACTAGAGAATATTACCTCATCAGAAATTGTCTTTCCATGGACTGTCTTAGAATTCTCCGTGACTAAATCAAAATCATAGAAGCAATTTACATTACCAATTCCATAAAGATCACTAACAACTTCATAAGATGTACTTAGAGTGGTTAATCCTACAACCATTGAATTATCATTCAATGAATCCACTTGCATATCAGAGAATTTAAGATGACCAAGTGTATGATTTAATGAACTTACTACATCATTCCATTTTTCATATTGTACTGCAGATCTTAATGAATAAGAGAAATTCTGATAATAGAAACTATCTTGTATTCTCTGCATATTATAATTAAGAACACCAGAATCAGTTTCCCATCCATCTGTTCTCATAGACCATGCATTGGTTATAAGATCAGATTCATAAGTTGTTATAGAAGAAGCAATTCCTTGAGTTTCAGATGTTCTACCAGTAATAACTTCCTCTAATTTAAAGTCCTCACTAGCAGATACTCTCAATTCTCCCAATTTTGCATCCCAATTCTCAACTTCACCAATTGCTGAATCAGAAGATACAATTTCGCCTTTTAAGTAATCATGTACTCCCAACTTAACATCAAATATTGGGAAATATTTCTCAGGAATTAATCTACCTACAGAATTATCAGCATCAAATTCACCAGGAGTTACGTTAGGATCTAAATCTTTATAATAATCATATACACTATAAGTTACAATACCAAGACCACCAATATTTGGATCAACTGCAGTTATCTCAAATAACTTATAATCATATTCAGCAGAATTATATCCTCTTGCAGTTGTAGCAAGACCAACACTTATACCTTCGACTAATACTTTATCACCAACAACAAATGGGAAAGATCCAGCAGTACTGAATCCAACTGCCATAGTAACACTAACATCTTTAGTAACTGTATTAAATCCAACTGTATTAATTCCTACACCATTAGTTGCATTGGTTGGAATAATAGTTGGTGGAACATTACTTAAACCTTTAGTATTTTTAAGAATACTTACTTGCTGATCACCTAATGTATAATCCAAATCAATATCTGTATCTTGTATATTGGTTATTCCATCAAAAACAAGTAATTTAGGTGAAGTTGCATATCCTCTACCAACAGAAGCAATACCAATAGACTTAATAGATGCAAGATTTTCTATTCTTATAATTTGAGGTAATCCAACAGTAGGTCTTAAAGTAGTATCTGATGGGAAATTGTATCCAACATCTTTAATACTAGTCTTTTTAATTTGTCCTATTGTTTTTGCTTTAACACTAATAAGAGCACCCTTTCCTGTATCTGAAAGAATAGTAGTAATTCCAGGAACAGAATAATAATTTTGTCCACTATCTTTTAAATCAAATCCAGATACTCCACCAAAAGCAGTCTTAGATTCTGTCTCATAACTTAAAATAGATGTACTGGAAATATAAGAAGATTTTTCGGGTTTTACACCTAGAGTATAAGTAAATGAATTAGTTGCGCCAACGGAAACAGTATGTGTTCCGTCATAACCACTAGATGTTGTTTCAATTTCATTAGAATCCTTAATATCATTATCTCTTCTAATAATTGATTTTTTAACAAGAGGAATATCACTTTCTTCTAAAGTATCAAGTGTATAATACAGAAGTGATGGTATATTTTTATCAACTCTTAATTCTACTTTAGCATTTGCATCTACACCTGCTTTTCCAGTTCTTACTACATTAAAGGTTTCAGTAATTTTATCAGTATCCCATTTCTTAGTAAGATTTTGATCGGTATAAAGATTAAGCTCAAATGCAGAATATGTTGTTGCTTGATTTACGTAACCTAATGAAGAATCACTAAGATCAAAAATAGCAGTTTGATCCTTATAAACATTTAATAATGGATTGATGGGATTAATAGTTCCTGCAGAAGCACTGGTAATTCCAATAATTTCTGGTTTTAAAAGAGTTGCTTTATACTTAGTTTCAGATAATTTAAAGGTATTATCATCGACTCTAACAGTATAATAAATTGCATCATTACTTAAACCAACGGATGGTGTAGATGCTGTATGAATAATCTTCTGACCATCTATAAATCCATGGTTGTTTATGGTAATTTCATTAGTAGAAGTATTAACACCTGCAGCGGTGAAATCTTTTGGATTAATAATAATTCTTCTATTATAATCATTATACTTAACAGTAAATGTTGTGGATATTGATGAAGGATTTACTGTGATCTGAACTTCATCATCATCCAATAAACCATGAGTACTTCCTGTAGATACAGTAACTAGATTTCTAGAAATTTCACAAGTAATTGGATTATATACAGTTTTAAAACTATGCTCAACACCAGTACCTACACCAGTAATTGCTAAGGTAGAAGACTGTCTAACACTCTCCGCAATACCAACCCAATTATTACCAATAGTATCCAATCCAACTCTAACTGTTGCAATACCAATTAAATCATCATTTACTCTAGCAATGAAAAGACGTTGGCCACTTTGTAAAACAGAAGTAGTGTTACCAACAAAAGTTCCGGAAGTTGGTTCACTAACAACCTGATCCTGTACTAAAAGACCTTCTCCTAAGTTAGGATAATAATCTACCTGATCACCAGTCACAAATCCATGATTAGGCATCCATATAGTTTTATATGGAACTTTAATATCAGTTAATCCAACACCAGCAGCACTTTGACCTCTTGGGAATCCACCAACAGGGATACCAGCAGTTCTCTTATTTGGATAATTTGGATTATCAGCAAGTTGTACTGTTGCACCTAAACCAACACCAGTTTCATAAATTGGAGCACTATCAGGATCAGCAATTGTAACAGTAGGAGCACTTGTATATCCAAATCCAGCATCACTACCAGTTATAGCACTTACAGATTGTGTAGAGGATGCAATTGATGCTGTTGCTGTTGCTGTGGTAAGACCCAGAGCATAACTAGGAGCACTAAACGAAAGTGTAGGTACAGAAAGATATCCATAACCAATTGTTGCTGCTGTACCTACCGCCCACGCATCAACTGTAGTACTAAATCCAATAGCAGTAACAAGACCAGCAGCATTAACAGTTGCAATACCTACTGCTACAGTGGATGATCCTGATACTAAAGTTGGTTCTGATATAGTAATTGTTGGAGCAGTTGCGTATCCTAACCCAGAAGAAGCAATTGATACAGATCCAGGAGAAACAGATAAACTAGCTGCTACTCCTATCTGAGGAGCAGTAAGAGTTATAGTAGGGTTATCAATATATCCTAAACCAGCAGTAGCAATAGCAATTGCAGTAACTGTACCAACACCAGATATTGTTGCTGTACCTGTTGCTGTAGTAAGACCAAGGGCATAACTAGGAGCACTAAACGAAAGTACAGGAGCAAACTTATATCCAATACCAATTGTTGCTGCTGTACCAACTGCCCATGGATCACTAGTAGAGTTGAATCCAATAGCAGTAACAAGACCAACTGAGTTAACAGTCGCTATACCAACCGCTGTTTTAATTCCACTATACCCTGAAAGGAAAGTAGAAGCTAAAGAAACTGTTGGAGCAGTTTTAAATCCTATTCCAGAAGCAGCGAATGATACTGAAGATGGATTTATAGATGTTGTATTACCAGTTCCTACCGTATGCAAACCAACTGTTGCAACAACTGCTTGCCCATCAGGATTAGAAAAAGTAACAGTAGGAGCAGAAAGATATCCAGAACCAGCATCAGTGATAGTAGTAGTAATTACAGTTCCTTCAGTAGTTACTCCATAACCTATAGCACCCGTTGCTGTTGCTGTAGAGGCAGTAGTACCCAAACCAACTGTTGCAGATGGTGTTGATCCTTCTGGATTTGCAACTGTAACAGCAGGTGCTGAATCATAACTTGAACCTCCATCTGTTATTGAATAACCAGTCACTTGTCCTTGAGTAGCACCAGAACTACTAATAGTTGCAGTTGCAGTTGCAGTAGTACCAATACCAACTCCAGCAGGACTTATAACGGAAGATCCAACAGAAGCAGTAACTGTAGGTTTAAAATAAAGTTCTGTGTTAAGTTTAACAGTATAAGTTGTACTAAATCCTGCCTCAATTTTAACTTTTCTAGGATCTTCGTAAAGAACTGTGGTTACGGTATGTGCAGCACCTGTAGTACCTTCTTGAGCTCTTAAAACTCTAATACGATTATTTGCGGGTTCTACAGCAAGTACTTTAACTTTCTCATCACCAATTTTTAATATATCATTTGGATCAATTGCAGTGAAATCACCATCAACAGAGAAATAAGTAATAATGCCAGTTACACCATCACTACCAACCCCAGTAGGATTAGTTCCAACACCAGATAAAGAGAATGTCGCTGTACTAATACCTGCTTTCCAAATACCACCAATTCCAGCGGAAGTTGTAGATAATCCACTAATACTAATTACATCCCCATCTGCCCATCCATGTGGTTTATTGGAATAAAGAATATATTGACCTTTTTGACCAGGATAAACCTCAACACTTGTTACACTACTTGTAGCAACACTTATATTGGTTACATCCGTTCCAAGAACTTTAGAAACAACAGCAGATGCTTTTCCACCATCAGTTTCTGCATTATTAAATATTACCTTATCACCAACACGATATTGAGTTCCAGAAGTTTGTATTCCTATAGAATTAATAAGTCCAGGAATTACACTTTTAATTTCGACTTCTTGTTTTAATTTATTTGGAATATATGCATATTCATATTCTAAATCCCCTTCAATAAGATTATATGCAACAGTATTTCTTATCCAATCTGTTTTATCTAAAACATATTGCTCTTGATTAGAATAAGAACTGAAATTAAATTGATTAGGAGTTGCATGATAACTTTCACCCACTAAGTATGGGAAAGTAGGTCTCTTATATCCAGCAAATGGTCCAGACCCATCCGCAACACCATCACTAACTGTAGCAAAATATGCATAAGTTCCATTTGGAAATTCTGGAGTAACACAGAATCTTCCATTATTTTCATCAAGAACTGATTCATCAATTACTGTATCGTGTATATAATCATTAACAAAGAATCCTTCAGGGAATTGTGAAATAGGTGGTCTTCCTGCTTTTAAACTGAGTTTATACCCAGTTCTCATCTGTCGAACTACTCCACCATTTTTCTTAGCATATCCATAAGGTCCATAAATGGGGTTTCCATCATATGCCCATCCAATGATTGGTGAATGGTCCGTAGAGGCGACTTCTAGACTGTTTATGCGGGTTAAATCTCTCTTACCATATAAAGTCTTAGAAACCGTCGATCCAGCGCCTACAGTGCCATACAGCGCCTCTCTGAGCTTCCTTGGCGCATAGATGTGAGAATACTGTAATCCTTTATTTTCATTAAATTCATCAGCAATAAATCCATCATCTCCAGTAAAGGTATCATAATGTCTCTGGAATAAATTAATTCTCCAATTTTGGATATTTGCCTCAAATTCAGCACCATCTCCAGGAACAACAACATTAATAGAAGTATTTGCTTGAGTATATCCAACACCACCTTCTACTACTTTAACAGATGTTATTGTATTATTTTCAAGTACGGGAGTAATAACTCCACCAATACCATCACCAATTAATACTAAATCAGGAGGAGAATTATATTCTTTACCTACGTTATTAACTAATACTTCTACAATTTGTCCATTATTAATAACAGGTTCTAATTGTGCTTGAGATCCAGCAATTAATTTAAATTCAGGTTGTCTCTCAAAATTAATAATTTCTGAGGAACCATAACCCACTCCATTATTACTTAAATGTACAGATTTAATTTCACCCCTAATAATAGGTTGAACCTGACACTCAAAAGTATTTCCTGATATAGAAGATATACCAACTTTGCCTTTTAAGGTAACTGTAATAGGTTGATAATTAAAATGATGTGTACCAACACCAATAGTAGTAAGATCAATATATTGTTTTGTTCTATAATTAATTTTCTTATCATTAGTGTTTACACCAACACTTGATAATTTAAAATTATCATTATTAATTTTAGTTAAATAATATTCTGTTCCACTAGTTAATCCACCAGGAGCAGTAACATCTGCGGTATATTTTACTATTTCACCTGAACCATATCCATGATTAGTAATATTGATAGTATCACTTGCTGTATTAATTCCACTAGGAGTAGTAGTTGTCTGTTTATTTTCATATCCAGATCCACTATTAATAATATTAAGTGAAGCAACAACTGATTTCTTATTAATAGATGCTAATGATTGTTTTCCAATACCATTTGAGGTTAAAGTAATAGTATTAATTCCAGCAATAGCATCCCCTTCTGTTTTATGAAGAGTTACTGTACTTACACCTGGATTTGTATTAACATAATATTGTGCATTAGTAGTTAATCCACCAACTTGTGTTTGACTGTAAGTATAATAAAGTACTTTTTCTGCATTTCTAAATTGATGGTATGTACTGAAACCAATCTCAAATGCATTATTAACTGTAGTACCAATACCAATTTTTTCAGAAGCAGCATCCGCAAAAAAGTCAACTTGATGCTTAATTTGCTTCATAACTACTGAAACATCGGCACCACTACCATTACCGCCATTAATAGTTACTGTAGGTGTTTCTTCATAATCAAAACCTGGATCAGTAATTTTAAGAGCTTGTAATCCACCAGTAACACTAACATATCCTGTAGCACCAATTCCCGCATTATCAGAAATATGTAAAAGAGGTGGATTAATTACATCATAATCTCTTCCTGGAGCAGAAACATCAACGCCATTAAGTTGTCCATATAAAATAGTATCACTTGCTTTATAGTTAACAATCTCAACACCATTTACCAACAGACCAGTAAATCCAGGTAAAGTCTTAATAGGTTCCTCATTATTTCTAACAGGAGGAACAAATTCTCTTAAAATATCTTGTGACTGTAAAGTCTTAAATCTAAAATCATAAGGTTCTAATCTACTATTAACTACTGTTGTAGTAGTATCGATAGATTTATAATTTCCACTTGAAATATTATTTCTACTAGTTGCAATTTTAACTGTAGAAGCATCTACTCTTTTTATAAAATAAAGACCTTCATCAAATAAACCAGTTCCGTCAACAATATTAGTTACTTCATTTCCAAAACCATCAAAAGATGATACCTCTACTCTTTCAGGAGAATACCAAACAGCATCCCCTGTATAAAATCCATGATCACCAGTGTTCTTAATTAAAAATTCAGTTCCACTAAATGTACCAGAAAATAAAACTGCTTGACTATTAACATTTAAAGGTTGAGCATAATAAGACGGAATAGAACTAGAAGCAACTAGATAATTATTGCTATCTTTTCTATAAACATTTTGTACGTTAGTAGAATAAGGAGTTACAGTTGGAAAAGTGTTAGATACTGCTTTTGAGATGATTCTTCTAAAAGTCAGAGCACTAACATCAGTAATTTGTCCTTGACCCTTAATATTAAATGATTTTGCAGAATTAATATTAAGTACAGTAGATACCTGTAATTGTTCGGCACCCTGAAGGATAGATATTTGATCACCAACTTTTAAATAATGATCTACACTTAATTCGACTCTATAAGTAAAATCAGATACATCAATTAAAGATACACTTAAAATATTATAGCTTGACGCAACATTAAAGAACCAATCTTTACCTTTAAATGTTTTATCACTAATACCTAAAGTTTTAATCTTAGCAATATCATCTTTTCCATATCCCTGTGTATCATTAGGATAATTAAACTTCTCTAATATTGCTCCTATTCTTACTTTAACATTTTTAGTAGAATCTTCGGAAGAAACACCATAAACATAAGTATTAACTCCAACATTAGTTGCATTGGAGATTGTTCCGTTAATATTCGTACATCCAAAGAACTGAGTTAAATTTCTAGAAGTATAAGAAACAATTCCACTATTTCCATCACTATAACTGCAATATAATTCGCCACTGGTTGGAAATCCTACTGTAGAGTCAACATCTAGACTAGTAGACCCAGAAGATACTTGTCCAATTACCCTTGTTTTTGGATGAACGTTAAATTCACCATATATGGAACCTTGGACTCTTGCATCTCTATTATATCCAGCATCAATACTTAATTTGTAATATGTTGTTCCTGCTCCAGTATTAATTGGCTCTACTCTACTAATTGGAGCATATGCATTAAAAAATTCTGACTTATATGCATCTTGCTTTAATGTAGAATTCTCAAGATGTATTGGATTACCTTCTCCTTCAATATTTTCAACTACAAAATCTTTTGTGACCTTATAATTGGCATTAGAAGGTGTAAAGAGAAAATCTCTTGGTTTTATAATACGTACATTCTCATTATATAAAGCTTTAAATAAAATCTCAAAAGATCTATCTGTACCTTTGCTAAGATAAAAATCTTTTGCTTGTTTTATAAAAATATTCTGATCTAGATCTTCATGTAACTGACGATCTTCTAAACCAGGCAATAATTGATGTTTTGTTTTAAGTAAAAATTCTTTGAGGAATAAAGTACTTAAATTTTGGATCTTAGACCCCGCTATATGCTCCTCAGAGGTGCTTGTATCGAAGACTAGTACATCTGGACTGTTTTCTGCTTTATATGAGGTTATACCGCAAAATCCACGTACACAACCAGTAAAACAAGTTGATGCAGTTCCAGTATACGTAATAATCTCATTATCAATTTTAATCAATCCATAAGAATCTGGAAACCCTTCAGTTCCTGCAGGATAGATTGCCATATCCACAGGAATAACGTCAGTAAAGGAATCCACATAAGTAGACAGTCCTACAGACTCAATTGTATTAGTTTGCTCACTAACTTTAGTATATTGATCAATATTTTGGATTAGATCAATAGGACCACCTTGATATTCTTGTCCCAGGTAATATTGCTTTAAAAATTCAGAAACTAAAGGAAATTCAGTCCGCGTATACGCCGGCAGCTGATTCTGAACTATATTACTAAATTGGATTCTCTTTTCGGCCATGTTATGATCTTACTAAGTTGCCGTTTGCATAACTTGAGGTAACAATATAATCAGATGCTGCTGGATCCATTCCAGAAGCAATTTCATCAACAATAGTCTCGAAATTACTTGTACTAATATCTAGCTGCAAATAAAGATCCTGTAATCCAATGATGTCATTGGATTTTGGACATGCAGACATTTCAATAATGGTTTGACCATCCTTTAATTTGCCAGATAAGACATTAATAGGGTTAAGAGTAATAATTCCTTTTTTATAATTGATAAAACCAACATTCCTCCTTACAATCGTTGGTGATTGGGAAGAAACGTTAGGAAGTGTGAATAAGAAAAGGGAACCATCCTCTCCATTTGAATTAGGAATGTCAGAAATGTAAACATCACTATTAAGTCCTGCTATTCTGAAGGCAGTAGACTTAATATTATATCCATTCATACTTCTGATATGAAATTCATTACCAAATCCAATAGAATACTCTGCAAACGTATTTAAAACACATCGAAGATCTCTTCTCATTGAAATCGTTGTAATATTCGATGTTATAGCCTCATTACTTTGGTCAATAATGTTTAAAAACTTACTATACTTAAATCTTGCACCATATTTGTTCATTTCAGCAGATTCTGCATACTTATTAGCATTACTCTGAACAATACTCGAAACAGCAGCTCCTGAAGGTGCCAAATTACTGTTATAATAGATTTTAGAGTCAACTTCTACATACAAATACTTCAGATCAAGGATTTCTGGAACAATTCCTGCAACTGCATACTTCTTTAATTTGGTTCTAATGTTTTCTTTGATCAAATTGGGTAAAAAGTCGCCAGTTTTGGGTTTTATACTAATAAAGACCTTACCATACTGAGGAGGAACTAATTCTTCACCTCCAAAAACAGAAATTGACTCCGTTTCGGGATAAATGCGAGTTGGAATTAGTGATTCATAGTCGTTTGCTGTTAAACAACGATTTTGAGAAGCATATATGCGTGGTGCATACTTTTTAATCGATTCTACAGTCTCAATATTCTCACCACCAGTCGCAGAAATGTCTGTTGTTAGTAAAGAGATGCCAGCAGTCACTGTATAGGACAATCCGTTACGTGCATACTCTAAATTTCCAGCAAATTCAAATTGATTAACCCCATTTCCACTATCACCACTCGAAATAATGTAATATGCGGTAACAAAATTATTTTCTTCTAATTTTTTACCAAAAACTCCATCACCAAAGAAGATTTCATATCTTTCATCTTCAATTTCTTGTAAATAATAAACTTTCGACTCTTTTGTTACATCAAAAAGACTATCTTGAGTAGTATAAGTGGTTTCAGTTGTCGAAGTTTGGTTTGGTTTAACTGTTACCTTTAATAATGAGGTATCAATACCAGCATTTGGTAAAATAAACTTCTGATTAGGTGTTTGAGAGCTAAAAGTAAATGTCGAAGTGATTAAACTACCCTGGTAGATGCTAATTTCGTTAAAATTAGCGATTCCATCTAATACAGGAACCGTAATATCACTTACAATCGAGAAAATAAAGGATTGATTACCAAAAGTACCAGAAGTTGCCGCTACAGGACCTGCCTTAAGCGTTACAGAAGCAGGAGTTGGACTAATATCACTACAGTCTACGAAAAAACTAACGGTTGCAGTTGCTGCTTTTCTTGATTTTGGTAAATATCCAATATTTCGCGCCAAAGAGACTACATTTTCTCTTAAAGTAGCACTATCAATGAAAACTTCGTTAGCAACCATATTGGCATTATACGAAGTAATGTATGTATTGTATGCTAAAACATCAATTAATGAAGATAAATTAGATCCCTCGAAGTCATAATCCGTAAAAGTCGAATTTGACTTGAGATATTCTTTAAGTGATGTTTTAACCTGATCAAAATCAAGGTCAGCGAAATTTACTAATGCCATTTATCTTGTTGATTGTAAGGCGAATTGAAGTTCTTGTGGAGGAACATCAGCTCCTATAATTTCATATATGATAGCAACGTCAAATTGATTGTTGTCAAAGTTAGGAAATGCTTGTACGTCAATTAAATTGACTCTTGGTTCGTAATTAGTAATAGATTCAGTGATTTCATCAACAATTTCACTAGCAGCAATATCATCAATATTCTCAAAAAGTGCTGCTGAGATACGAGATCCGAAATCTTCGTCAAAAAATTTCTCTCCAGGAAGAGTAAAAACGATATTTTTTACTGAACGAGCAATTGCATTCTCATTTTTAAGACCAATCAGGTCAAAATTAAGCGGATTAGCCTGAAAAGTCATGCTAATATCCTTAAATCCTTGGCTAACCCGTTCTAGTGGCACTTAAATACAGCGATTATTGTTTATTTATTAAGTTTTTATGACTAATATTCTGCGGAAGGTATCATTTGGTCGTCATAGTCCAATCCTTCATAGAAATCATTGTCAATTTGCTTCTCATATAGGTCATTTTGTACTTTTTTATTCGTTTTCTTCGGTGTTATTGCATCATTTGCTATTTCTCGAAGCATTTTTTGATGCTGATCGTTAGCAAGGTTATCTAAAAAATCATGTTGTGCAGCCATTGTACCCTCTTGCAATAAAAAAGGACTCTTTCGAGTCCCTTTTATTTATTTTCCTTGACCTCGGTACTTTTTAGGAGCCTTATTACGAGACGACGCGGCGTATTTACTATGTTTGCCTGTTCCTTGACGAGATTTTTTCGGTTTTGCTTCTACATTGCTTTCACTATTCCATGCAACGGACTTAGCCATTGGTTAATTCCTCCATTTCTATAAAACTAGGGTTAATTTCATCGCTTTTACCATTATAAAAACGATCTGCGAAATCCTGCAGGACTTCACTACACTCTTCTATGGTAAGATTCTCGTGTAGTATTTCATTTTTATAACGTATATTGTATCTTTTATCCATGAGGATTGTAAAGGTTTAAATACCATACTCCAAAGCAAATACCCAGGACAGCAAATAAACCGAGCCACGCAGCAATTGTCATAATAATCATGATTTAAGGTTTTGTAGTTTTTCTTGAGCCATGCTCACATAATATTGCATACTATCGATCCGACTCTTAACAGATTCGGGTGTAGCAGATACACGATATTGAACACGATCCCTACGAGATAATTCGGTGGTAAAGAGTGCCATCATATCCCACAACTCATCTGTCGTGAGATTTGACACTTCGACTATTTTATCATTATCTTTGATCTGCATTAGATTACACGAGTTTTTTCGTGGCCTACCCTGATCCGAGGATCGCACCAGATTTCATCGCCCTGTTCCTTGGCATCCAAGCAGAATGATACGTCTTCGCCGCACATGTCTTGTACATTACCAGACTCAAAGACTTGCATCTTAGGAGCGAACCAGGGGTATTCGAGTTCCTCGAAAACGCCGTTCTTAATCATAACCCAACCAAATCCAGTATAGTCAACTGTAAAAGGCTTCTTACGCTTTGTAATACTCTCAACGGTTTCATGGTTCATAACACCACCGTTCTTGCGGAAGTCATCTTCTTCTAACCAGTGTGCGACAGATGTAGTTTGCCCATCTTCTGTAGCATACCAACCACCAACAATACGTCTCTCATCACCTTCAGCAGGGACAGCAAGATCACATAACTGCCAGAACTTGTTAGTGTCAAAGACTATATCCGAGTCAATCCATAGTTGGTAATCATACTTAAGCTTACCATCCCAAGGAATCTGCTTAGGTCCTCTCAATACATTTGCACCTAAACACTTGCAACGTGCAAAGTTCACCATAGATGAATAATCCTGTGAGATCTGGATAGACATTTGGTTCTGAACCATGTCGAAACAGAGTTGCACAAAGTTTTTCAGAAATGTGTAAGAACATCCACGTCCTGGTAGACAAAATACAATTGTCTTTCCTTTCATCCTTGCTTTAATAGCATCAATGTCCCACTCCTCTTTTTTAGGTTTAGGTGCATTGGCTTTAACAGTAAATCCTTTTGCCATAGTTTCTTAGTACCTTCACTTCAATTATAGACTATTATATGTATAGTGTCAATCAAATAATAGGAAGTTCGGTTAATAAGAAGGCTCTAAGTTATCATCGTATCTATTTCCACCTGCCGCATCTGGAGGGCACTCGACATAACTTAGATCATCTACTGTATAGTCTGTCTTCATTAACCCCACCATATTCTGTAGGTC